>ERZ791834.268-NODE-268-length-43060-cov-3.31501_pt1 | contig 43060 bp, 34 predicted proteins | sample MGYA00510293_ERZ791834 | MGnify/ENA primary metagenome ERZ791834 (study PRJEB30046, sample SAMN00715253) | human gut metagenome | study: EMG produced TPA metagenomics assembly of the A metagenome-wide association study of gut microbiota in type 2...
TGTTACTGTTCACTCCGTTCTCAGTAACACGCTTCGCGATGCACAGAATTTATGCTGATCGCATAAATTCGCGCGGTATGTCTCGGGTTTTCCGTGACCTTTGCTCACAAAAAACACCTCGCGGGATATCGCCAATGAACAGTAACGAATAAATACCTCCTTGTTGTCAAGGCCCTTTATTTTTTATATTTTCTCTGAAAAAGTATATTTCCATTGCCCTCTGAGAATCATCTTAATGTACCGACAAGACAAGGAGGATTCTAAGATGGCACTGAATAAAGTTGAAATCTGCGGAGTAAATACCTCAACCCTTCCCGTTCTCGATCAGGAAGAAAAGGTGGAGCTCTTTAAAAGGATCAAAGCTGGCGATGAAGAAGCCAGGGAATTGTACATCAAAGGCAATCTGCGGCTTGTTTTAAGCGTGATCCGGCGCTTTCAGAACAGCAGTGAAAATTCGGATGACCTTTTTCAGATCGGCTGCATCGGCCTGATCAAAGCAATCGATAATTTCGACACCACTCTTCAGGTAAAATTTTCCACCTATGCAGTTCCCATGATCATCGGAGAGATCCGAAGATATCTCCGTGATAACAACAGCATACGGGTCAGCCGTTCTCTACGTGATATCGCTTACAAAACCATCTATACCCGGGAAAACTATATGCGACAACATCTCAAAGAACCTACCATTGCAGAAATCGCTGATGAGATCGGTATCGACAAGGAAATGATCGTCTATGCCATGGATGCGATCCAGAGCCCGGTAAGCCTTTTTGAGCCCGTGTATTCCGAAGGCGGAGATACCCTATATGTTATGGATCAGATCAGTGATAAAAAGAATCTGGAAGAAAACTGGGTGGAAGATATTTCTCTTCGAGATGCCATGAACCGGCTTGGAGAGCGGGAACGGCACATTATCGATCTTCGCTTCTACGAGGGAAAAACCCAAATGGAGGTAGCTGATGAAATCGGTATCTCCCAGGCTCAGGTCAGCCGACTTGAAAAACATGCTCTTCGCAGTATGCGAAATTATCTCAGAAATTGATCCATCTCTTTTCAGACAAAAAGCTGCAGCAGAATGTCTATTATCCTGCTGCAGCTTTTATCTCTTATTTCAGCGCTTTCTCAATTTCTTCGATCACGATCCGAAGCGCCTTCAGCCTTGCATATTTCTTATCTACGGATTCCAGAATGTGCCATGGTGCATAAGCAGTACTGGTTTTCTGAAGCATCTCATCTACTGCTGTTTCATACTCATCCCATTTTTCACGGTTTCTCCAGTCCTCATCCGTGATCTTCCACTGTTTTTCCGGATTACTCTGGCGGTCGTTGAACCTGGCAAGCTGGGTGTCCTTATCAATGTGGACCCAGAATTTCACGATCACAGCGCCCCAGTCAGAAAGCTCCTTCTCAAATTCATTGATCTCATTGTATGCACGTCTCCAGTCATTCTCGCTGCAGAAGCCCTCCAGACGTTCCACCATCACTCTTCCGTACCACGTCCGGTCAAAGATGGCAATGTGACCATCCTTGGGAAGCCTTGTCCAGAAACGCCACAGATAATGACGGGCTTTTTCATGAGGCTCCGGACTTGCGATAGGATGTACCTCAAATCCACGGGGATCAAGAGCCTCCGTGATCCTCTTGATATTTCCTCCCTTTCCGGCAGCATCCCAGCCTTCATAGGTGATGATCACAGGCATTCTTTTTCGGTAAAGACGGTTATGCAGGCTTCCAAGCTTTGCCTGCAGTTCCTTAAGCTCTGCCTTGTATTCTTCATCCCCCACTTCTTTTCCATCCAGAGGAATCTCGCTCAATCTGGGCATCTCCACCAGAGGAAAAACATTCTGTAGGATCGGCACGGCATGTTTGCTGTTTTCCATGGCAACCTCTATATTGCTGATCATGGTCTCCAGCACCTGCAGTTCTGCCCACTTCCGGTCACCGGCATCGACAATATACCATGGAGCCGCAGATGTATTGGTATCCTGCATATACTGGCCAAAAATCTTTCTGCACTTCTTATAATGATCATTCTGCCAGAGATCATATTCATTGACTCTCCATCTGGTATCCTTACTTTCCAGAAGGATACCCATACGTTTTTCCTGTTCTTTCCGGTCAATCTGCATAAAAAATTTCAGGAGCACATATCCGTTATCCGTCAGCTGACGTTCAAATCTCCGGATACTGTCAATTCGTTTTGTATAATTGTCACCCTTCAGTTTTTTATCCATGCGTTCTCGACAGGTCTGATCCATCCATCCTGAATCCAGAAATGTAAACTTGCCCGCTTCCGGGATTTCCCTGAAATATCGGTAAAGAAATGGTTTCCGAAGGTCTTCCTCTGTAGGCGCTGACATAGTCGCAACTTTGAAGAAACGAGGATCGATATTCTTGATCACCTTACTTATGGTACTTCCTTTTCCGGAAGCTCCCCAGCCTTCAAACAGCACGATCACCGGAATCTTATGCTCTTTCAGAGCCATCTGCAATTCATATAATCTGGTTCTTGCAGCGCTTAAACGCACTTTGATATCCTCTTTTTCCGGAATTTGTTCCGGGTTCCAGTTTTTCAACATCTGCATCGTCCTTCCTTAAATTTTTTGAATATTCATATTATACCACGGAAGATCCTGTTTTACGATAATTTTTACATAATTTTAACCTTTAGTCCTCACAAAAGCAAACAAATTGCACAACCAAAATCATTACTGTTCACTCCGTTCTCAGTAACACGCTTCGCGGAATATTGCCAGTGGACAGTAACTCAAAAGCATTCATAAGCATCGAAAATCTTTTTAACCTCTTGACATTTTTGTCATCGCTCCATACAATAGACGCTGATTGTTATTTTTTTAACTTCATAAAAAAGCAATACCTGAAAACTGTTGAAATAATAAAGATCAAGGAGCTGATCATGAAACTCACAGAAGAACTTCTGCAGAAAATGGAACAGAAAAAAGAACTCTACGGGGATGGTATTATTATGCCGGATGGGGATTACAGACTGATCCAGGATGGACACTTAAAAACGCTCATGTCCCTTCTGCCATATTCAGAAAATGAAATCTGGAAAATGATCCCTGATGATGATTCCGCACTTTTCTGGCTGGTAGAAAAAACAAACTGCGTACTGACTGATGTCAATTCCACTATCGGAATGAAGATGACCCCCGCACAGCAGAAAACCTACGAAGCACTTTCCAGTCGCGGGATCATCTCTGATGAATATTATGATCTTACCAGACAGCGGGAAAAAGTAAAAGCTGCCCGGGCTAATGCCTGAGCAGCTTTTATTTATATCTGTCAGTCCTCATACCCTTCCAGGAAAGAATGTTTCACACCATCTTTCTTGTATGCGATAACTGTATGAAGATTAACATTTTCCACACTTCGGAAAATATTACTTTCTATATGAGGATTTACTTTCTTAAGTTCTGCAATCAGATTCTTGATCTCCATTCTCTTGGAAACACTGGTACCATCTGTCCGGCAGGTAGTACAGGTATCGGTAAATTTACATGCACACTGGATAAAATGAAGGTCATTATAATCTCTCCAGTGTTTGATATCTGCCTCCCGAATCAGATACATGGGACGGATCAGCTGCATTCCTTCAAAGTTTGTACTGTGGAGCTTCGGCATCATAGTCTGTACCTGCGCTCCGTAAAGCATTCCCATCAGGATCGTCTCGATCACATCATCATAGTGATGTCCAAGAGCAATCTTGTTGCAGCCAAGCTCCTTTGCCTTGCTGTAAAGATAACCCCTTCTCATACGAGCGCAGAGATAACATGGGGATTTTTCTATATTATAAACCGCATCGAAGATCTCAGTCTCAAACACTGTGATCGGAATCCCGAGAAGCCTGGCATTGTGCTCGATCACCGCACGGTTTGCCTCATTATATCCCGGATCCATCACAAGAAACACCAGCTCAAAGGGAAACTTGTTATGACGCTTCAGTTCCTGGAACAGTTTGGCCATCAGCATGGAATCCTTACCACCGGAAATACAGACTGCTATCTTATCTCCCGGCTTCACCAGCTCATAATCGTTGATTCCCCTGGCAAATCTGGAAAACAACTGCTTATGGAACTTTTTGCGGATACTCAGCTCGATATCCTTCCTCCGCTGTTCCATTGCTTCATTTTCCTCTTCTTCACTGTTCTCTTTACCGGATTCTTTCTGCATCTGCTGAAAAAGCCATCCTGTATATCCGCCTTTCAGGCTCAGTGCGGGAATTCCTTTTTTCCGGAGCATCTCTGCACCTTCCTGGCTGAAAAGCCCTCTTGTACAGTAAAGGACCGGTATCTTATCCCCCTTCAGTTCTTCTGCCCGCTCTTCCAGTTCCTGTTCCGGAACAGAGATTGCTCCCGGGATCATTCCATATTCTACAGTTACTTTATCACGGGTATCTACCAGGAGATATTTTTCCCGTTCCTTCTCTATTTCATCAAAAGAAATCTCCAATGTTTCTTCACTCATGCTGTTTTTATTCCTTTCCTTACAGCTCCTCCCTGATCGTGCCGTCACAGGCAATGGTCACTACCTGCCATGGAATCATCTTTCCGCTGCGCTCCATGGCGCGGATCACTGCATTTTCGATACCTCCGCAGCAGGGAACTTCCATACGGACAATACGGATACTCCGGATGGAATTATTCCGTATGATCTCTGTAAGCTTATCCGCGTAATCTCCCTCATCCAGTTTGGGGCAACCGATCAGCGTCACATGATCTTTCATGAATTTCTCGTGAAAATCTGCATAAGCGTAGGCCGTGCAGTCCGCTGCGATCAGAAGCTGTGCATTTTCAAAATACGGTGCATTGACAGGAACCAGTTTGATCTGTACCGGCCACTGGGCAAGACGGCTTATCTGTTCTCCTATATTCCGGGGAACTTCTTTCTTCTCTGCCTGCACCGGCGGTTCCTGTTTCTTTTTCAGACTTCTTGCCATACTTCCGGGACACACGTGTGGCATCCCTTCTGGCATCGAAACCTCTGTTTTCTTAAGCTTCATTCTTTTTTCCACTGCCTCCGCATCATAATCTGCGGCTTCCCGCTCTATAATACGGATCGCATCGGCAGGGCAGTCTCCCAGTCCGTCACAGTAATCATCCCGTATCAGTTTCGCCTTGCCATCTATCATGGCAATAGCCCCTTCGTGGCAGGCAGCTGCACAGGCACCGCAGCCGTTGCATTTCTCTTCCTCAATGTGTACGATCTTTCTTATCATGATATCATCTCTCCCTGATTTTTATATTTCTGCAAATGTTTTTTTGTTTTCACTGACATCATACAAAAATCCCGGAGATTCTTCGGTAACATATGTTACCTTACAGATATAACTCCATTTTTTCCTGATCTTTCACAAGGATCTGACGCCTGTCAAGTTCCAGGATTCCTTCTTCCTGCATCTTTCCCAGCTCTCTGGAAAGAGACGGCCTGGTGATGTTTAAATGATCCGCCATCTCTTCTCTGGACAGGTTCATATGGATCTTCCCTTCACTGTCCTGGCATTCCACAAGAAAACGGACGATCCTCTCACGGAGACTGCCACTTCCCAGGATCCGAAGCTTCTGGTTCATATTGTAAGCCTTCCCGGCAAAAACCTCAAGAAGATTTTCCCGCAGTTTCCGGCTTAAACTATTTTCTTCCCTGTACGTAAAGATCCTGCTGCTCATGATCAGGACAGAAGTCTGCGTCAGCGTCTCCACATACATATCATAGGAAGATTTTCCCATAAAGGCATAAACCTCCCCAAACAAAGCACCCGGATCTTCCAGTTGAGCCAGAAGGATCCTTTTTCCGGAAAATGTTTCTTTGGCAATGATCACACTTCCGCTAAGAAGCATATAAACCGAATCCGGCCGGTCTGTTTCCTGAAAGATCCGCTTCCCTCTGGAATAAGTCCGTACCGTTCCTTCCCGCTCCATGAGGCTTAGTAGCTCTGTTTCTTCCAGATTTCTGCAGAGCCGGCTTTTTCTTAAAACTGCCATCCACTCTTCTCTTTTTTTTTCTTCCACTTTTTCACCTCATCTCTGTACAGGTTTTTACCATATTTCTGCAATCTCTGTCAACTCCTGCGAACTTCATAAGACCCCAGCCTGTACTTTTTTCTGAAAATCAGTTATAATATTTTTTGTTTGTAAAAAATTCTACCAAGGAGGATACCGGAAATGAAAACACAGAATCAGACTATGCTTTCTGAGAATACACTGACATCCCGGCCCACAGATATTATCGCGGGATTTCCTGTACGTCCCGGTTTTTTTGAATTAAATGGCGCTACTCCTCTTTCCAACGGAGTCAACTTTACCGCACATACCCGTCACGGTACATCCTGCGAACTTCTTCTTTTCCACTCCGGAGAAGAGGAACCTTTCGCAGTTCTTCCTTTTCCCAATGCCTGTCGTATCGGTGATGTATATTCCATGGTCGTTATGGGACTGGACATCGAAGATCTGGAATACGGCTACCGCATTGACGGCCCTTATGAACCGGAAAAAGGCCACATCTTCGATAAAACAAAAGTTCTTCTGGACCCTTATGCCAAGGCAGTTGCCGGACAGCGTGAGTGGGGACAGAAAAAAGTCGGCAGCTATCACGCCCGTGTTGTACGTGATTCTTTTGACTGGGAAGATATGCCCCAATCCACCCGTAAGATCAGCGATCTGATCATCTATGAACTTCATGTCCGCGGCTTTACACAGGATCCGTCTTCCGGTGTCACACACCCGGGAACTTTTGCAGGTCTACGCGAAAAGATCCCTTATCTGAAAGGACTGGGAATCAACGCTGTAGAACTGATGCCGATCTTTGAATTCGATGAGAACATGAACGCCCGCACTGTAGACGGTAAACGTCTTCTGGAATACTGGGGATACAATTCCGTAAACTTCTTTTCTCCGAACACCAGTTATGCTTCCAAGGCAGAACATAACTGCGAGGGAACGGAGCTGAAAGAACTGATCCGTGAACTTCACGAAAATGGCATTGAAGTCATCCTTGATGTTGTATTTAATCACACCGCCGAGGGAAATGAGCTTGGAAAAACCTTCTGTTTTAAAGGATTCGACAATAAAGTTTATTATATGCTGACTCCGGAAGGAAATTACTACAATTTCAGCGGATGTGGAAACACCCTGAACTGTAACCATCCCATCGTGCGGCAGATGATCCTGGAATGCTTACGTTACTGGACGATCAACTACCGTGTGGACGGTTTCCGTTTCGACCTTGCCAGTATCCTGGGACGCCATGAGGACGGTTCTCCTCTTAACAATCCGCCGCTTCTAGAACTTCTGGCTTACGATCCGGTCCTTCGAAATGTCAAACTGATCGCAGAGGCCTGGGACGCGGGCGGACTGTATCAGGTCGGTTCTTTCCCTGCCAGCCGCAGATGGGCTGAGTGGAACGGCCGTTACCGTGACTGTCTCCGTTCCTTCCTGAAGGGAGATTTCTGGAACGCCTGGGATGCCGCATGGAGCATTTCCGGTTCCGGAGACCTGTACGGTGGTTTTTATTCCGATCACAACGACAACTATGCAGGATACAACTCCTGTGTCAATTTCCTTACCTGCCACGATGGTTTCACCATGTATGATCTTTATTCCTACAATGAGAAACACAACGAAGCAAACGGCTGGAACAATACTGACGGTTCCAACGACAACCGCAGCTGGAACTGTGGTGAAGAAGGTGACTCCACCAACCCGGAAGTTCTTTCTCTCCGCTTCCGCATGATCCGCAATGCCTGTGCAGTTCTCATGTCCAGCCGTGGAACTCCGATGTTCCTTGCAGGTGACGAATTCGGAAACACCAAACACGGAAATAACAACACTTACTGTCAGGATAACGAAACTTCCTGGATCAACTGGCATCTTCTTGAGAAAAATCATGATCTTTTCGAATTTTTCAAATTTATGATCCAGTTCCGAAAAAATCATCCGGTTATCTCCCGTAAGCTTCCAAATGCAGTGTGCGGTATGGAAAATATCCACACCCACAACGTTGATGCAAAGGATGTGACGATTCCACGAGACGCACACACCTTCGCTGTAAGTTTTGCAGGCTATGACAAGCGCAAAGGTGCCGACGATCTGATCTACATTGTCATCAATGCATACTGGGAAGATGTAACGGTTACACTTCCGGAGCTTACACGTCCTGGCGCATGGTATCTCTGTGTCAATACTTTTGGCGACGGAGAAGGTCGTTATTTCTATGAAGAAGGCCAGGAACCACGCATTGAGCACGATTTCTGCATGCGTCCAAGATCGGTAGCAATCTTTACAGGGCGCAATTATTAATCAGGGTATTCTCATCAAACAGAAATGGGGTATTGTATAATGGAACTGAAAAACAGAACTCTGTCCAATTTCGCAGAGCTTGTAAAAACAGGAGAATGCAAAAAATTCCGCGGACGCTTAAAAACAGGCATTGACCTCGGTACTGCCAACACCGTTCTTGCTGTCGTTGACCGGAACAACCGTCCTATCGCCGGAATTTCCGCACCTTCCCATGCCATCCAGGATGGCGTGATCGTCAATTACTATGAATCCGTCCAGCTTGTGACAAAGCTAAAAAATGAACTGGAGGAAAAACTTGGCACAGAACTTCTCTACGGTGCCGCTGCCATTCCTCCCGGAGTTTCCGAAGGCAGCATCAAAAGCATCGGCTATGTTCTGGAAGGTGCCGGTTTTGAAGTTACCAATATCGTGGATGAACCTACTGCTGCCGCTGCTGTCCTTAAGATCACAGACGGCGCAGTTGTGGATGTGGGCGGTGGCACCACCGGCATCAGTATCTTAAAAGATGGGAAAGTCATCTACACAGACGATGAAGCTACCGGAGGCAGCCACATGACCATGACGGTAGCCGGTCACTATAGGATTCCTTACGAAGAAGCCGAAGTTTTAAAAACCACTCCGGAAAAAGAAGAGGAAATTTTTCCTGTCATCAAAGCTACCGTAGAAAAAATGGCTGTGATCACTGAGAAATTTTTAAACGGATATCAGGTTCCTGCCGTTTATGTTGTAGGCGGATCTTCCATGTTTAAAGAATTTACCACTGTTTTCGAGAAGAAACTGAAACTCCCGGTATACAGACCGGTGCATCCTCTTCTCGTCACACCACTGGGTATTGCATATCACTGCGAACTCCCAAAAGCCTAAATTTTTTTCATATCGTGCACAGACAAAGCAGGCAGTTCCTGCAGGATCTTTTTCTGATTCCGCAGGAACTGCCTGTATATTATTTCACAATTTTATTTGCCAGATATTTTTTCATGGTATCGGAAACTTCCGAACCATCCAGTGGTTTGATCAGATGCTCATTCATTCCGGCCGCCAGGCTTTTTTCTATATCTTCTTCAAAAGCATTGGCACTCATGGCTATGATCGGTACTGCAAGCCCGTCTGCCCGGTTGGAACTTCGGATTTGTCTGGCTGCCTCCAGTCCATCCATGATCGGCATCATAATATCCATCAGGATAATATCATAAAATCCGATTTTGAATTTCATGAACATGTCCACAGCTTCCTGGCCATTTGTGGCAGTATAGACTTCCACTTCCTCCTGCTCCAAATAAAATTTTGAAATTTCCATATTCAGATTATTATCTTCTACCAGAAGAGCTTTTACTCCTTTCAGTGATACGGGCTCCTCTGTTTTTTTCCGGATAACAGGATCCGGATCGATCTTAAACGGAAGAAGGATCGTATATTTCGTTCCCTCATTCACTTTACTCTCCACCTTTATCCTGCCACCCATCCGCTCCACCATCTGTTTCACGATAGCCAATCCTAAACCAACTCCATTGATGCTGTCAAGAGATGTATTATTTTTCTGAGCGTATGGTTCAAAAGCACGTTTAAGAAATTCCTCATCCATTCTAATTCCGGTATCTGCGTTTATATTCATAACCATATCCGCTTCGTTCACCATTTTCACCGGTAATATGGTAGGAATCCGGATACCAGCCTACCCTGACTGTTTTCGATTCTGTATCTGTCTTCGTTTCCGAAGCAGCCACAGGAACCGAAAGCACTGTAAAGGTTATCAGCAGACATAACACCATCACCACATATCTGCATAAATTTCCCCTGTTCTTAATCATACTTTTCCCTCGATAATATTGTATTTTTTGTCAGGCTCTCCCGCCGTTTCGTTTCCCCGGACGGGTTCTGCGGTTTTCCAGGAGGCAGACGACCTCCACCGAATCGGTAACAGGGAACATGTCAACCGGCTGCATCTTTTTCACCAGGTAATCCCTCTTTGTGAGATATACAAGATCCCTGTCCAGGGTTTCCGGATTACAGGATACATAAACAATTTTCTCAGGAGAAAGACTCAAAAGAGAATGCAGGAATTTGCGGTCACTTCCCGCACGTGGAGGATCCATAAGGACAACATCAACTTTTTCCCCCTCTGCTGCCATACCTTCCATAAACCAGCCGGCATCCCCCGGAACAAAACGGACATTCCGGATCCTGTTCTCCCTGGCATTCATTCTGGCATCACGGATGGCGTCTCGGTTCAGCTCCACGCCAATGACATCCCTGGCATTTCTGGAAGCAATGATCCCAATGGTACCTGTACCACAGTAGGCATCGATCACCCGCTCTTTACCTGTCATTGCCGCAAACTCCATGGCCTTTCCGTAAAGAACTTCCGTCTGCACAGGATTTACCTGATAAAAAGAAGACGGGGAAATGCGGAAGCTCAGTCCCATAAGACGGTCTTTGATAAATCCCGGTCCGTAAAGTACAATATTCCGGTCTCCGAGAACCATGCTGGTCTGTCTGTCATTGACATTGAGGACCACTGTTGTGATCTCCGGATGCTCCTTGCGGAGAGCTTTTACAAAGTTATTCTTGGATGGAAGTATTGGGGAAACCGTAACTAATACCACCATGATCTCTCCTGTGGAAAAGCCTCTCCGCACAAGCACATGGCGGAGAAGTCCATATCCCGTATCCTCATCATAGGTCTTGATCTTAAAGGATTTCAGCATACCACGTATGGTACGGATGATCTCCTGACTTTTTTTATCCTCGATCATACAGTCATCTACGGAAACGATCCTATGGCTCTTCTCCTCATAAATCCCGGAAATTACGTTTCCCTTCCGGTCACGGCCAAAAGCTGCATGAACTTTGTTTCTGTAATAATAGGGATCTTCCATTCCAATGATCGGCTCTACTTTTCCGAATTTTTTCAGAAGACCTTCTGTAATTTTCTGTTTCCTGCGAAGCTGCTCCTTGTAGGATACACCCTGATAACGGCAGCCGCCGCATTTCTTCGCAACTGAACAGACAGTCTCTTTCTGTTCCATTTTTATCTCTCCTCTTTTATGGGCACAAAAAAGATGTTCCCAGTTATTTTCACTGAGAACATCTTATCAGACCTTTTCTTTTTTTACAAGAAAATCCTTGGCCTACTCCTGATACGGTTCATTAAATACAAGAATATGTCTCTTCACATTCTCGTAAGTACCCTGTACCATAGCCTCATTGAGGTCAAAGAAATTATGCTTGTCTGTTGACTCCATATATTTCTCCACATGAGCTGTCAGGCTGTTAAAGCTTGCTGTGGCAATATTCACCTTACGGATGCCAAGAGAGATCGCCCTCTGGAAATCTTTATCAGTGATACCACTGCCGCCATGAAGAACCAGCGGAATATCCACTTTCTCATGGATCTTCTCCAATACATCAAAAGCAAGCGTCGGCGCTACCGGATAATTACCATGGGCATTACCGATGGCAACTGCAAGTGCATCAATACCTGTCTCTCTTGCGTAAACGACCGCATCATCCGGATCTGTGCAGCGGATACCGTGGTCACAGCTTCCATCCTCACTTCCGCCCACAAGTCCAAGCTCAGCCTCAACTGTAGCACCGTATTTACGTGCTTTCTCCACAACGGCCTTTACTCTGGCAATATTTTCCTCAAAAGGAAGCGTAGAAGCATCCAGCATAACCGATGTAAAACCAAGCTCCAGAGCCTTGTCAACTGTCTCAAAAGTAAGACCATGATCCAGATGGACAGCCACATCCACCTTAGCCTCCTTTGCAGCCTGTACCATCATCGGTCCCATCAGGTGAAGCGGAGAATTTTTCAAACGCACCTCCGCGATCTGAAGGATGATCGGCGTATCCAGTTCTTCTGCTGCACGGATCGCACCTCTTACCATTTCCATATTACCAACACTGAAAGCACCGCAGCCAATATTTTTCTCTTCGGCACGTCTCAGCAGATCTTTCATTTTCACAAGTGCCATGATTTGGCCCTCCTGTCCTGTTTATCGTACACTGTCTGCATCTTCTTACAGAAAAAAGCGGTGTCAAAGCACTACTGGCTGATACCGCTTTTTCTATGCAAAGCGGACATCTTTATTCCGCTTAACTGTACATCAGCATGCACCTATTTCCCTGTCGTAATTATAAGCCTGTCTTCTCAGCAATGAATTTTCTTGCACGGATCGCATACTCAAGCGGATTAGCCTTAGCCGGATCCTGCTCAGCCTCAACAACCATATATCCTTCGTAGCCTGCATCCTCGAGAACCTTGAAGATCGGATCATAGTTGATGCATCCATCTCCCGGAATCGTGAAGGCACCGGCTCTTACGCCTGCAAGGAAGCTCATATTTTCTTTCTTAACCTGCTCAACAACCTCCGGACGGATATCCTTCAGATGAACATGTTTGATCCTGTGAACATATTTCTTTACAACCTCAAGAGGATCCTCTCCACAGTATGTAAAGTGACCGGTATCAAAAAGAAGACTTACATATTCAGGATCTGTATTCTCCATCATACGGTCAACCTCAGCAAGGCTCTGTACAACAGTGCCCATATGATGATGGAAAGTAAGGGCAATGCCATACTCCTCTTTTGCGATCTTACCGAGCTTGTTCATGCCTGTGCAGAAGGTATCCCACTCTTCGTCATTCATCTCATATTTATGTCCGAAAACCGGAGTATCCATCTGACCCTGAACACTGTGGCTCTGCTCAGATGCGCCGATCACTTTCGCACCCATAGCTTTCAGGAAAGTAAGCTGTGCACGAAACTCTTTCTCAACCTCCTCAAACGGTTTGGTGATCAGGAAGCTTGAGAACCACTGATTACAGATCTCAACACCACGAAGCTCAAGAGCCTTCTTAAGAACCTCAGGATCCTTCGGATACTTGTTACCAACCTCGGAGCCTGTAAAACCGACAAGAGCCATCTCACTGACACACTGCTCAAAAGTATTCTCTTTGCCAAGATCTGGCATATCATCATTTGTCCATGCAATTGGTGCAATACCAAGCTTTACTTTATTCTTATCAAACATTGGTCAATTCTCCTTTTTATTTGAATTATTCCATAATCTCAGAAATCTTAACCGGTCTGTGCTCCTCGCTGGACTTCTTAGCTGCAAGACCCATTAATACCGGTTTCAGACCATCATAAACATTAAGAGGTGTCTCTTTGTCATTAACGATCGCATCAATAAATGCTGCAACCTCTTTACCATAAGCATCCATGTATCTCTCAAGGAAGAAGAACATCGGCTTCTCACCTGTAACACCCTCAGCATTGCTGATCACTGTGGAAGACTGGCTGTCATTGGAAATAGCAGCCATACCATCAGAACCGAAAACCTCGGCTCTCTGATCATAGCCATAAGAAGCTCTTCTGCAGTTATCGATAACAGCAATAGCGCCATTCTCCATCTGAAGAGTGATAACAGCTGTATCAACATCCCCGGCCTCACCAATAGCCGGATCAACCAGATTTGCACTCTGAACATAAACCTCTGTAGCATCACAGCCTGCAAGATAACGAACCATATCAAAATCATGAATTGTCATATCCAGGAACATGCCACCGGAAACCTTAACATAATCAATGCTAGGCGGCTCAGGATCGCGGGAAGTGATCTTGATGATCTCAGGTTTACCAACCTTACCAGCTGCAACAGCCTGCTGAAGAGACTCAAAGTTATGGTCGAATCTTCTGTTAAAACCAACCTGATATTTCAGATTTGTGCCCTCAAGAGCATCGATAACCTCTTTGATCTTGGCGATGTCATGATCGATCGGTTTCTCACAGAAAACATGCTTGCCAGCCTTGATAGCCTCTACAGAAATCGGAGAATGAGTATCTGTAGAAGAACAGATCAGAACTGCGGAAATCTCAGGATCATTGATGATCTCCTTATAATCCTTAGTCGTGTGCTCAACACCCATGCTCTTAGCCCATGCAGCAGTCTCATCATTTAAGAAAGGATCTGCAACCGTCTTGATCATCGCATCCGGCACCCTTGTTGTGATACTGGTGATATGAACTCTACCAATTCTACCTGCTCCGATAATACCAACTTTAATCATAGTTTTGATCTCCTTTTGATTTATTTTCCCAATGTAATCTCTTTGCGTGTCCGAACACGCTCTTTATGCTTAATATAATATCATCGCAACACACAAATCGCAACCCCTAATATTGTACAATATTACCATCTTTTTTCTATTAAAAATGACGAGAACTATTTTTAGCCACAATATGTAATATTTTTAGGTCAACTTCACCGAAAACATCTCCAACACATCCCCATACAATCACCCTAATCATCCCACGCCCCACCACCAAGCATCCAGCGCAGCATCACAGCTCACATTCCTCCAAGCATCCAGCGCAGCATCACACCCCACCACCTCCAAGCATCCAGCGCAGCGCCGATGCCCACAACTCTCCCGGCAAACAGGCGCAAACTCAGCCCTTGCAGTCGTCCAGCGCAGCGCTGACGACCCACACCCTATCGTCAAACGACATTTTTTCTCGCTGGATGCTGTCTGGCTCTGCTTCTGCAGGAGGGGAGCTGATTCTTGGACGGTGGAAAGCTGCGTTGTTTTTCAAAAGTCCGCTGTCTGAGCGGCAGCAGGCCGCGAGTTCGGACTTTTGAAAAACGCTTTTAGCAGATTTCCGGCGTCCTAGAAGCCAGCCCCCGACGAAGCCGCAGACCAGACAGCATCCCCTTCCGCGGCGTCCCTCCGCACAAAAAAAGGAGACACCCCACTTCAGTGTCTCCCCTCCGGAATCGTATACTCATTCCTTATATATATTTCCGTAAAAATCTTCTCCCTCTCCGGCTTTTCCCCGTTAAACAGCAGCCGGAACAAAATCATCACCGGCTCATACCCCTGTATCCTGGCATCCTGCCCGATCAGAAAATGAATAAATCCTTCCCTCATCAGCTCATAATTCCGCCCCATAAAATCATTGGCAACCATCTTCACCTGGCCAGCTTTTCCCTCTCCTGCAATCGCCTCGCACACCCCCTCCTCACCATGAGAAGTAAGATATATCCCGTCAAGATCCGGAACCTCCTTAAATATCCCTTCCGTAATCTCCCTGGCCCGGCCATTCTCCTCAAAGCAATACTCCGGCCCAATGATCTCAATCCCTGGATACTTACGCACCATTTCCTCACGGAATCCAGTCACTCTGCTGCTCAGAGAAGTATTGGTGCTATAGCCGGAAATCACAGCAACCTTTCCTTTTCCACCGGTCAGTTCCCCCATAAGCCCCGCAGCCGCACGGCCACACTGCACACCGTTCTGCCCTACAAAGCAAAGCCTTTTCGTATCCTCCACATCTGAAGTAAACGTCACCACCGGGATCCGAAATTCCTCCACAAACCGGTCAATTTCCCTTTTCACACTTTCCTCATCCAAAGGAACCATTGCAATACCACTAACCTCTTCCATCCGCATCTTCTCCATGGCACGAATAACATCCTCAGCATTCTGATGCTCGATCTTATGGACCAGGACCGTACCACCAAGATTATCCACCTCAGCGCACGCCTCTTGGATTCCCTTCAGAACCTCCTTCATAAAAGGGGTTTCCGCACCCTGCAGGATCACGCCGATCTTAATATTATTTCTGCTCATGGATAGAGCACGGCCCAGTTGATTCGGCTTATACCCCATCTCATCAGCGATGGCACGGATCCTCTCAGCAACCTCCGGCCGGATCCTGCCCCTGTTATTTAACGCTCTGTCAACAGTACCTCTGGAAACACCGGCAGCTTCCGCAATCTGCCTTATAGTAACTCCCATACCAAGCACCTCTTTCTATGATAATCCGGATTCTTTTCTGTATTCCGCAGGACTTAAGCCCGTAAACTTCTTAAATGTCTTGGAAAAATAATGATAATCTCCAAAACCGGAACGCAATGCCACATCCTTAACTTTACAGTTTGTTTCTGAAAGAAGCTTCTTTGCACAGTCGATTCGAAGTTCCTGCACATAATTGGAAAAACCGATCTTCATCTCCTGTTTGAAAAGATAACTGAGATAAGCAGGATTCACCTCCGCCGCATCTGCTGCATCCTGAAGGCTGATCGGCGCTTCATAATGTTCCCGGATAAACTCCAGTGCTTTTTTCACAGCAGCAGAGATCCCCTCCGGAACAGCATCCTCTTCCCCCACAAAAAGCTGTGAAATACAGGCACTGCCCTTTTCCCTGAATTTCTCAAAACTTTCGATATCTCCATACCAAATGGGCTCTTTCTCAATTCCGGCTGTCTGATTCAATTTCTTAAGCCACTGTACCAGAAGTCTTCCATCGGTATAGCGGTCCTGACAGTCAGCGAGAACCTGTGTCCAGAGTTCCTCCGTTTTCTTTCGGTCTTTCCCTGCCTTCAGCGTGGAAATCTGCCCTTCCAGCTTCTCAGCACTTTCCGGCAAAACACTGTCCGCTTTCTTCCGTCCTTCAAAATAAAGGATCTCTTTTTTCTCATAAAAATGAAGTTTCATCATTTCTCTGGCCTGCTGATAAGCCTGACGGATCCCATCTTCTCCCATGCAGACACTGCTGACGCTGATGCCGAAATCCCAGAGTTCCTCCTGGCAGTGTCTGTAACAGATTGCAGCAGACTCTGTCAGTCTCTGCTGCATGGCCGATGTCCTGCAATCTCCGGAAAGATCAAGAAAGCAGCAAAAGATTCCTGCGCCAAGATAGATCACTTCCGTAAATTCACTTTCTGTCCCAAGAAGCTCCTCCGTACGTTCCAGCAATCTGTGGCGAAAATGATGGGAGTACTGTTCTACTTCCAGCGGCGTCCACTGCCTTTCACGCTCCGCCCATTTCTCCATAAACATACAGATCACAGCACTGTTAAAATATTTCCCGGCGATTCCGGCTTCCACACGCTTTTCCTCACGTGCCTGATTTTTCAGCATTCCCGAGATCAGTCCGTTAAAAAAATAATACTTCAGAGCGTGACTTCCCAGATGGATCAGCTTTCTCGTCCGGGCCTGTTCCTGGCTTTTTTTTCTGCGGTTCTCGATCAGTCGGGCTGATTTTTCCAGAGTGTCATAAAGACTGTCCTCATCCAGACTGTTCTTTAATACATATTCATCCGCCCCAAGACGCATGGCTTCTTTTACATATTCAAAATCATCGTGACAGCTGAGCACGATAATATAGATATCTCTGTTTTCCTCACGGATCTTTCTGATCAGCTCAATTCCATCCATCACAGGCATGGTAAGATCCGTCACAAGAACATCGATTTTTTCTTTCTGAAGAAATCCATAAGCTTCCTCCCCGTCTTCTGCATCATCCACGATCTCATATCCTGCTTTTTCCCAGGAATCCAAGGTTTTGAGATAGCTCCTTACAAGAAAATCATCATCTGCCACCAGTGTTCTGTACATTAATTTTTTCTCCCTTCTTCAGGCATATCATAGATCGCAGGCAGAAATACCGTGACCTCCGTACCGTTTCCACTGCTTGCGTATTCCATTCCTCCCTGTGTCCCGTAATAAAGCTCCAGGCGTTCTTTTACATTTGGAACCCCCACTGCGGAAAGTCCATTTGTTTTTTTTGCATGGCTGTTAAAAAGATCTCGGATCTGCTCTTTTGTCATTCCTCTGCCGTTATCCTTTACTATGAGGATCAGCTTTCCTTCACTTACGTTTCCGCTGATCCAGATCTTTCCTGTTTGCCGCTTGATGTCGATCCCATGAAGAAGAGCATTCTCCACAAGCGGCTGAAGGATCAGTCTCGGAATATAGCACCGGTATGCATCCTCAGAGATCTCATATTCCACCTGAAAGCTTCCCTGATAGCGAAAATCCTGCAGATGGATGTAATTTTTCAGTATATGGATCTCATCGGCAACAGAAAGGAAGCTTCCCTTTTTGTTGATGCTGGCCTGCAAAAGCTCCACAAAATCTCCGATGAGCCCTGCCAGCTCTTTTTCCCCTTTCAGAAATGCAGCAAATTTAATGGAGTTCAATGTATTATACATAAAATGCGGTGTGATCTGATACTGCAGTGCTTCCAGTTCTGCGTCTTTTTTCTGCTGTTCCTCTTCGATCACCTGGGCGATCAGAGCTTCGATATAATCCAGCATGTGGTTGAATTCTTTTCCGAGGGTTCCGATCTCATCAGCAGTAGTCACTTCTGTACGGAGACTCAGATCTCCTTCACCAACCTTCTCAACAGTGCCAGTCATGGATCTGAGCGGGCCGCAGACTACTCTGGAGAGCCACAGTGCCAGCAGCACAGCTGCCACAAAAACTGCACCAAATATTCCGATCAGAAAGAGCCGCATCCCGGAAAGTCCGCTTAAAACTTCTTTTTTCGGTACTTCCAGATATAAGCCGCAATCTGAAAAGCTGCCTCTGCTGAAAAAAGAGATCACACCGTTTTTTTCTGCATAGCCTTCCATATTTGGAACATCATGATCCGTAATCTCCGGAAATGTTTTTCCAATGTCACTGTAGTCTCCGGATGTCACGATTTCATCATTTCTGTCTACCAGAACTATTCTGGTGATCTTTTCATCATTGACAGCTTCCAGATATTCGTAATAAATTGCCCGTTCCCTGATATCTGCGACAACATAACCCAGGATCTCTCCGTTATCATCCTCTACCTTCTGGAGCACAGAAAGAAAGCTGCTGCCTTCATGGATCGGAGATTCCACAAGAACCGGAAAGGAATCCAATTCCTGTATTTTTTCCAATTCCTCGATATGTCCTTCTGAAATTCCCTGCTTGTTTACCGGAAATTCCTCAGAAGTCACAGCCATTTTTTTGTCCGGAAAGACAAAGTAAAGGGAGTTGATATCTTTATATTCCCGACTGTGTTCCCGGAGAAGCCCGGCCATTTTTTCCAGGCTGTTTTCATTTCCGGTACGGCTGTAGTCCTTCGCATTATTCCGTATATCTGTATCCCAGGCAGTTCTCGTATTCACATAATAAATCTCTTTCAGGGATTCGTCCAGATTTTTTATGGTCTGCTGCATCCGTCCGTACAGGATACCTGAATAATTTTCTTCGATCATCCCTGCTGCCCGAAAATAAAATACCACCGTAAGAGAACAGGCAGTAAACATGGTTACTGCCAGGATCGCCAGTAATATCTTTGCCCGGATACTTTTTAACATAGAACTCCTCCCTTCCGTAAAGCGGATATACGCCTCCCTCTATGCTATATGCCCATAAACGCAGGAAACAGCAGGAGCATCCTACCCCTGCCTGATTTCCTGTTTGCGGTTGAATATATGTTTTACAATAAAATATTTATAACTGTCCGTGTGCCTCGCGCTCGGTAAGCTCCTGCATGATCGCCGGATACATTTTGTCAAGCTTATATCCGAAAAGCGTTACAATGATCACTGCTGCAATGAGGATCGGCCCAAATTTATAAAGAGAAACGATCATCTCCAGTGCTGTTTCCGGCTGTGCAGTTATTCCCGCAGATGAGCTTACATATCCGGAACTGCTTAAAAGACCTGTGATCACTGCGGAGGCAAGACCTGCGCCAACTTTTGTTCCGATGGAACCGCCTGCAAAGATCAGGCTTTCCTGACGGATATGGTTTTTCCACTGTCCGAACTCTACTACATCACCAACCATACTGAATACAACTGCGTTCAGTGGAGCAAGTCCGATGGCACGTGTGACACAGCTCATAACCATGAAACTGAAGCTGTATGGATTCAGGAAAAACAGAAGCTGTCCGCCAAGTGCAACAAATCCGCCGACAAATGCGATATTTCTTTTTCCGAATTTCTTGATCAACGGTGAGCAGATAAAGATTCCCGCTACCAGAACCAATGTTTCTGTAAGGAACAGTGCGCTGTACATCCATGTGTCATTGTTAAAAATATATTTGCAGTAGTACGGAAGAATGGTTCCTGTGATCGTAAAGGATACACTCTGTACTGTCCACAGAAGCATTACTGCCCAGAAATACTGATTTGTAAAAAGCGCCTTCAGCATTGTCAGAATCGGAAGCTTCTCATCTTTCTTTCTTGCTTCGATCTGAACCTTCTCCTCACATTTGAAGAAGCAGAGAAGCAGAAGTGCAAGTGCAAGCACTGCCCATACACTCATAACCTTGATCCATGCAGCCTGGTCATTCCCCATAACCTTAACAAGCGGCAGTGTACAGGTTGCTGCAACGATCTTTCCGAGAGGTGACAGTCCCATTCTCAATACACTGAGTTTATCTCTTTCTGATGATTCACGGATCATCATTGAAGAAAGACTTCCATATGGAAGATTGATCGCTGTATAGCATATGGTCGTACAAAAGTTATAGGTTACAAAGAGATACAGAAACTGAAGCATCCCTGTTGTACGCGGCACTGTGAAAAGCAGTACTGCTGACAGCGCAAACGGAATGCTCATCCACAGAAGCCAGGGTCTTGATTTTCCCCATTTGGAATTGGTCCTCTCTACAATGACACCCATGACCAGATCGGAAAATCCATCAAAGCATCTGGAAAGTAACATTACCAGTCCTACTGTTGCTGCGCTTATCCCCACATAATCTGTGTAAAACAGCGTCAGCAGTGTTCCGATCATTCCGAACACGATATTACACCCTACATCTCCTCCAGCATAACACAGCCCTGTTGATACCGAAAGTTTTTTCTTCTCCATCTTATTATCCCGCCCTTTCATTTCTTTTCGTTTTTTTATTTTCGCTTTCCTTTTGATGATTCTATTTTATCGAAAATACGGGATTATCAAAGTATGAGAAATTTTAGTTTTTTCGGTATTATTTTTACCTGACTGTTAAATCTGTACCAAAGTTTTTCTGATTCTGATATCTCTACATCCTTCTTTTGTCCTATTTTTATGTTTTGTGTTTTATTTTTGGATGGAAACCTGCTTGTATCAGGGATGAGAATGTCTGTTATCCTTCATATATGTATCAATATTTTCTTCGGTAAGCACCTGGGAATCCAGAATCTCATCTTCTCCTGTTCCCTCTCCCTCCAAATCCTTCACAATATACCGGATGGTTTCGTAACCGATCTGATAGCCGGACTGCGCACCAAGCGCCACGATGCGCCCATCCTGAACCGCTTTCAAGGCATCTTCCTGAGCATCTACGGAAACAATGGAAATCTCCCGTCCTTCAGTTGCCTCTGAAAGCCCCAGAGCCGTCACTGCACTTGTGGTCATGATTCCGTTAAGATCCGGATACTTCCCCAGGATCTCATCCACATCCTTCTGGGAAACCCGCATATTACTGTATCCGCTCCGAACCATCTCAATGGTGATCCCAGGTTCTTTTTCCATATATTTTTCAAAACCGGTAACACGCATCCGGTGACCCGCCTGTTTAAAATCACCTGCGATCACACCGATCTTTCCTTCGTGATCAAGCGTCTTTGCAAGCTGCTCACCCAGCTCATAACCCAGCTTTTCATTGTCAATACCAATATAAGGGATTTCTGAATCCTCTATGGGAGTATCACAGGCATATACAGAAATCCCCTTTTCTCTTGCAAAATTTAAATAATCTTCGCATTCATAGGAATCTATAGGAGAAACTGCTATCGCCTGGATATCGGTTTTCAGAAGATCCCGGATCATATTTTTCTGAACCTCTTCTTCTGTTTCGGAATCCGGGGACAGAATCACCACATCTGCATGATATTTTTCTGCCGCATCTTTCATTCCGTCACAGACAGACAACCAATATTCACTGCTTTTAGATTTTGTAACAACACCGATCGTTACCTGCTCTTCTTCTGTTTTCTTTGCAGAAGACCCGCATCCGGAAAGGCTGCAAAATCCTATGACTGCCGCCAGAATACAGATATATTTTTTTCTCACGAAGGATATGCCTCCTTTTCTTTTGCTGCTGTATTTGCCACGGGAAAAAAGACTCCGGAGCCTTTTTCTCCGGTCCGGAGTCTTTTCTTATCTGGCAACGCAAGGTTTGCATTTGCATTTTACCAGAGTTTTCTGTAGATTTCTTTTACTTCTTCTTCTGTTACATCACGCATGGTATTCTGAGGACTTCCACTGTCCATAGCATCATGTGCCATTTTGTCGATAACGTTGAAGAACTCTTCTTTATTGATACCGAACTGTTCCAGAGTCGGAGTATCCAGCTCATTTACAAGTGCCTCTACTGCTTTCAGGAATTTCTCGGCTGCTTCCTGATCAGAATCAGATGCATCTGCCACACCGATATCACGTCCCAGAGCTCCGAATCTGTCGTATGCTCCAGGAAGTGCAAAGGTAAGGCACTCTTTCAGAAGCATAGCATTGGAAAGTCCATGTGCTACATGGAACAATGCTCCGATCGGACGGCTCATTCCGTGGATAATGGTAACAGATGCGTTGTTGAATGCGATTCCTGCCTCAAGAGCAGCTACAGACATCTGTACACGGGCTTCTTCATTCTTTCCGTCTTTGTATGCAACCGGAAGATATTTAAAGATTCTCTTTACTGCAGATACTGCAAAAGTATCGGAAAGTGTCTGTGCTTTTCTGGATGTATAAGCTTCCACACAGTGACAAAGTGCATCAAGACCTGTTGCTGCTGTGATCTTTGGAGGTGCAGTCATAGTAAACTGCGGGTCGATAATTGCAAGATCCGGCATGAGAACTTTGCCTTTAAGAAGCATCTTGATGTCTTTTTTGGTATCAGTGATAATCGTAAACTGTGTTGCCTCAGATCCCGTTCCTGCTGTGGTAGGGATCGCTGCCATCGGCGGCATCTTTACATCGATCACTTTTCCCATATAGTCGGAAATGCTTCCACCATTTACTACCAATGAGCCGATGGCTTTCATAGAGTCAATGGGACTTCCGCCTCCCAGAGCTACCAGGAAGTCACAATTCTCATCTTTATAGATCTGTAAGCCTTTTTCGATCATGGTATCTGTCGGCTCACCGCAGATGTCAGAATAAATGCTGTATGCAATGCCCTGATTTGTCAGCGCCTTCTCAACTTTTGCACAATTTCCCAGGTCGATCATTACTTTATCGGTTACGATCAGAGCTTTTTTACCAAGGAGTTTCAGTGCGTCTTCTGCCATGTCCAGTGCTCCGGAACCGGAAATAATTTCTCCAGGTACAATAAATTCTCTTGCCATTGTCAAAATCTCCCTTCAGTCAGTACAATTTTTTTCATAATAGCAGCAGGTCTACTGCCTGCTATTTACAACCCAGTATCAGTATCTCCGCATCCTTAAAACTCGGCGTCATGAAGCCAGGTATATCTCTCATCCTCGCAACGGTCTGTCTGCAGCCACGGATTTCCGTCAATGTGGCGGATCATCCAGCATGTATACATCTGATATCCAGGTGCAACTGCCTGCGGATGAAGCTCTCCTCCTGGAATTGCGGAAAAACTCTCATCTGTGCTCTTAAATACCTGGTCACCGACAAAGCTTGCTCCGAATCCCTCCGGATGATCAAATTTGAAGAAGTATGTCTCAGGCTGCGGATGTCTGTGCGGCAGGTATCCGGACCAGTTTCCTCTGTCATTGAGAACCTCACCAAGTACCATATTGGATTCCGGTGAAATGTCGTGATCAAAAATCGTATTTACTCTTCTCTTTGCCACGTTTCCGAATTTTCCTACGCTGGAATATCCCCATGGAGCGTCTTCCGGTTTGTAAAGCCTTGCGCCGAAATCTTTCTCATTCTTTGTGCACTGGACAAGGATCTGTGACTCCGCATTTGCCACAACTGCGATCTCAGTTCCTGTACATCCATGAACGCACCAAGGTCCCTCTGTGAACACATCTTTTCTGGTTGCTGCTGCTTCGTTTCCGTTCCATTTATAGGTGATATTTCCGGAGAGGAGGAGAACTGCTGTCTCCTCACCCTCTCTTAAAAATGTTCTTGTCTCCCCTGCCTTCATACGGTAAACACGGATGTCCATCATCATGGCCTTGTACTCATTATCGTATGTTGTAAGAATCTTTTCACCTTTTTCGTCATATTCAGGATAACCAAATACTTTACTCATTTTCTTACCTCCCAGATTAGTACAGTCTTGCCTCTTCACGGCCTTTCATAACTCCCTCGCAGGCCTTTCTTACACTTTCTTTCTCAGATGTTGTTGCGATTCCTACATCCCACCAGGACTCATATCCGTCTGTCATGGTCTTCGGGATAACCTTCAGATCAAAGAGGCATGCAATCTCCTGCTTTTTGGCATCTTCCAGAGCATCTACCAGTTCCTGGATAGTGCGGCAAGTATAAGTCTTCAGACCATAGCCTTCGCCAATCTTTGCATAATCTACAGGGATCAGATCTCCGGTCGGTTTCTTGCCGTCTGTATAACGGAACTCCGTTGCAAGGCTTCCGATTCCGTGATTCATCTCAAGGTTGTTGATGCAGCCAAATCCGCAGTTATCAAATACCATGATATTGACTTTCTGTCTCTCCTGCATGATAGTCATGATCTCACTGTGGAGCATCTGGAAGCTGGAGTCTCCAACTACACAATATACTTCGTTATCCGGCTCTGCAAATTTCACACCAAGGGTAGCGGCAACCTCATATCCCATACAGGAATATCCGTACTCTGCGTGATATCCGCCACGTTTGTCTGTTCTCCACATACGCTGCATACAGCTTGGAAGGGAACCGCCTGCTGTGATGATGGTTGCATCTTTGTCGATAGTTCTGTTGATCGCTGCAAGTGCTGCTGTCTGTGTGATCTTTCCGTTTGTAAGCTTTACATATTCCGGGATTGTACGAGGATCTCTTGCCTTGATCAGCGGCTCAAAATCATCTCCTGTGTACTCAATACTTCCAAGGCGCTCCATTTCTTTATCCCATACAGCTTTTGCTTTCTCGATCTCATCTGTATATGCAGATTTATATCCTCTTGCACGAAGCTTCTCCGCAAGTGCTTCTACGGTAGCTTTTGCATCGCCCACAGCTTTTACTGCATCCATCTTGTATGCGTGGAATCTGCAGTTGTTGATGCTTACAAACTGAACATCCTCATTCTGGAACCGATAGAAATTACCACGTCTGCGTCTTTACCGATGATGTTGGAAGCATAGGTTCCTGTTACACCGATACCGCCAAGGCAGTATGGATTGCCGGACTGGCAGGCACTCTTTCCGGCCTGTGTCTCGCCGAATGGGATCTTGAATTCCTCGCAGAATTTCTCAACAGCTTCTCCGGCTTCTGAGTAACGGACACCACCACCAACAACGATAAGTGGTTTCTTTGCTCCTGCGATAATCTCTGCCACATCCTCAAGCTCTTCCTCTACTGCAACCGGTCTTGTGATCCTGTGTACTCTCTTCTTGAAGAAGTACTCCGGGAAGTCAAAGGACTCACCCTCAACATCCTGGCAAAGTGCGATGCAGCATGCACCTGTTTCAGCCGGATCTGTAAGAACTCTCATTGCGTTGATCAGAGCTGTCATAACCATCTCCGGTCTTGTGATTCTGTCCCAGTATTTGCAGACCGGTTTGAATGCATCGTTCGTACTGACGGCAAGGCTGCTGCTCTGCTCCAGCTGCTGGAGAACCGGGTCAGGCTGGCGGGATGCAAAAGTATCTGCCGGGAATACAAGAAGCGGAATATTGTTTACAGTTGCTGTTGCACATGCTGTTACCATGTTTGCAGCTCCAGGTCCGATGGAGGAAGCGCATGCAATGATTTTTTTGCGGTTGCTCTGTTTTGCAAAAGCAGTAGCAACGTGGCACATACCCTGCTCATTTCTTCCCTGAAGAACCTTCAGCTGTCCCGGATTTGTATCCAGCGCCTCGCCAAGTCCTACAGCAATACCGTGTCCGAAGATCGTGAAAAATCCTTCTACAAATTTTGTCTCCACTCCGTCCATGGAAACATACTGATTATCCAGAAATTTTACAATTGCCTGTGCAGTTGTCATTCTTACTGTCTTTGCCATTTTTTCCACTCCTTTTCTTTATACTCTTGCGATCATTTCGCCGAATTTTTCTTTTTCATCTTTAATAAATGCATGAACCTCATCCGGTCCCGGAAGGGAATCAGAACAGTTGTTGCTCTTAACCATCATGGATGCCTCTGCAGAACCGAACTCCAGACAATCGATGATCTCCCAGCCCTGATACAGTCCATACAGGAATCCGGAGCCGTATCCGTCGCCGCCGCCGAAGCCTTTTCTTGCCTCAACCGGAAATGGCTTGATACTGAACTTCTGTCCGTCAACTGTGTAGGCTGTGGAACCCTTCATACCGTGTTTGATGACAACAATCTTTGCATTTTTTGCCTGCCAGTAAGCTGCGCTCTCCTCATCAGTCATACCCTCTTTGATCAGCTTCTCGGTAAGGTCAAACTCTTCTCTGGAGCCCATGATGATGTCAGCTTCCTTAGCTACGATGGAATAGTAGATGGAAATCTCATCTGCATTCTTCCAGTTGTACTCTCTGTAATCAATATCAAAAATGATTTTTGTATTTACTTTCTTAGCAAGCATAACCGCTTTGATCGCTGCTTCTCTGGAAGGACTCTCTGCAAGAGCAGTTCCGGAAATGAGGATTGCTTTTGCATTTTTGATATAATCCTCGTGGATGTCGTCTACATGAAGCTGCAGATCTGCGATACGGTTACGATACATGAGGATACTGCTTTCCTTTGGAGAAAGCATCTCGGTAAAGGTAAGTCCCAGCTTCTCTCCGTTTGTACATTTGGTGATCTGTGAGGTATCGATTCCTCTCTCATCAAAATAATCCACAACATACTCACCGAACTGATCATCAGAAACCTTTCCGATGAATCCTGCTTTCAGACCATGTTTGGTGACACCTACAGCAATGTTTGCAGGAGATCCTCCTACAAATTTCTCAAACATATGTACCTTCTTCAGGGGTTTGAACTCCTCCTTCACCTGATCGTTGTAAGCAGGATTGAAATCAATGGCAACTCTTCCAAGGAGCACCAGGTCCATTGGTCTGGATTCATCAAATTCGATATACTTCATGGTCTTACCTCCGTTTGTTTGATGGTTTATTTTTTTCTTCTTTTTTGTGTGCTTTTTCGTTTTGCGTGCTTTTTCTTTTGTTTGGCGTGCTTTCTTGCGTGTTTCTTATGATGTTAATATAGCACTGTTTTACAGTTTGGGCAAGTACTTCTTTTCATTTTCCTCTATTTCTGTTATTCTGTACAATTTTTGCAGTTTCCTTTTGTTTAAATTGGATATTGCATTAATGTGCTTTTGTGTGTATGTAATTTTAGCACGCATTACGCACGCATTTTGATTTCTTTTTCCCATCAGCGGATTTTTCAGATTTTCTGCAATAAAAAAGCCTGCAGTTTTTTTCATCCTGCAGACTTTCCTTACTTTTCTATATGTTCTTTCGTTTAATACGTCATTTAAAGGTTATATTTCGTTTTGATCTTGATATCTGTAAAGAGATATTCTCTCTCCGGCTCCTGTCCTTTTGTCAGGATATCCGCCAGGATTCTTGGCGGTTCATACCCCTGGACATATCCATTCTGGTCGATCAGAAAATCCACATGATCATTCTTCAGTGCCCGTTCATTCTTCGGAGTCTGATCATAGATCACAACGTAGGGCCTGCGGTCAAGTCTCAGTTTTTCAAATGCCTTTCCTACTCCTGCCTGGCCTCCTGATACCACCAGGATCCCGCTGATCCCCGAAGTATTCATCATGGCATTTTCTATAATGTGTTCCACCTCAGCTGCTTCATCAAAGCTCCCGTGAACACCTGCGATCTCCAGATGAGGAAAAGCCCGCTTGGCTTCCTCCACAAAGCCATCCACCCGCTGATTATCAACATGATTGCTGAAATATCCGGTGATGATCAGAATCTTTCCGATTCCTCTTGTCAGCATTCCAAGGAGTCCTGCCGCAGTACGTCCGCTCTTGCGGTTATCCATTCCCACAAAACAGGTTCTTCTCGTTCCTACAATATCAGAATTAAAGGTTACCACTGGGATATTCTTCTCTTCGATCAAAGCATTCAATTTCTCCCGGACAGCCTCACTGTCCACAGGCATGACCGCAAGTCCCCTGATTCCTTCCTGTTCCAGTTCTTCAATGGCCTGCAGCTGTTCCTCTTCATCAACGGAAAGACCCTCTTTCAGAATCAGCTGGATCCCTTTTTCTTTTAGTTCCAGGGCCGCCTTCACAATACCACGGTTTACTTCCTGCATAAAAGAAGATCTGGCAAGCTGTGTCACCACTCCGATCTTCAGTCTTTCATCTTTAGCTGTTCTGGAATGTTTCCGTTCTTTCTGTACATATCCCATCTCGTCCGCCAGACGGCAGATTCTCTCTGCCACCTCCGGATTGATCCGTCCTCTGTGGTTCAATGCTCTGTCCACGGTTCCCCTGGAAACCCCTGCCTGTTCGGCAATCTGCTGTATTGTTACCGCCATAAATCCTTCTCCTGCCTCTGCCTTACTGTATCATTGCCAACTGTTCTGTTCGGCAATGATCTTTCTATATACATTTATATAGTTTTTTCGAAAAGGTGTCAATATGTAAGTGCATTATACGCGGCCCCTCCGATCTTATCCCCGAACAGCCATATGATATGCTTCTTTATAGGAAATCCCTGTTTTTTCACAGAGTTTTTTTACGCTTTCGTATTCCGGATAAAAATATTCCTGTCCGTCAAAAGTGCAGACCTTCACTTCTACCTCCCCGAGCGGAGTTGTAACTGCTCTTTTCTCTCTTTTCAGAATGGTTCTCCCCATCTCCTGGCGACGGATCCCAATGGTTGTTGTTTCTCTGAAAATGATCTGCTCCATCACTGAAACCTGTTCTTCTTTACATAGAACGGTAAGCAGCCATGCCGGACGGTTTTTCTTCATAAATACAGGCATGTAATTGGCCTCTCTGGCTCCTGCCTCATACAGAAGCTCCATAACATAGCCAAGCGTTTCTCCTGTACAGTCATCAATGTTGGATTCCAGCTTTATAATGGTATCTGTTTCCGTACAAGCATCATTGCCTGAAGCCTCCTCCCCGGATCCCCGGATCAGCATGGCACGGAGAATTCCCGGGCACTCATACTGGCGCTTGCCTGCTCCGATACCGATCTTCCTCACCGTAAAATCTTCAGGCAGTTTTTCTGATGTAAGGAATGCCGCCACGATGGCTGCTCCGGTAGGCGTTATCAGTTCACCCTGCACCGATGTGATATGCAGCTTCAGCTGATGAGCACTTACAATATTGCTTACCGCCGGTACCGGTACCGGAAGGATTCCGTGCTGACAGCGAATCGTTCCGCTACCCTCACAAAGTCTTGGAACGATCACTTCCTCCACATCCAGATCATCCATACAGATCGCAACTGAAAGAATATCCACAATGGAATCCACTGCACCCACTTCATGGAAATGGACCTGATTCACCGGTACATTATGGGCTTTTGCTTCTGCCTCGGCAAGAATCTTAAAAATCCTTTTTCCATAGGATTTTGCACGATCTGTCATATCTGTGTGGTCGATAATCTCCATGATCTCGTTAAGGCCACGGTGCTCGTGATGATGGTGTCCATGCCGGGAACCCCCATGATCATGATGATGTTTTTCATGATCATGACCGTGAAAATCCCCATCATCTCCATGCAGATATTTCATATCATGATCATGATTCTCGTGATCATGATCCAGCAGTACATCAAAATCACAGGCATCGATCCCTGATTTCATCACACGGCTGATCTTTATGTCGAAACCTTTTACCGGCAAACTTTTAAGAGTTCTCACCAGTTTTTTCTGATCTGCACCCAGATCCAGAAGGGCCGCAACTGTCATATCCCCGCTGATCCCAGAGGTACACTCCAGATATAATTTGTTTCTCATTTATTTCCCCTCCGCAAGCCGATTGATCTGGGTTGCCAGATATCCTGCCCCAAATCCGTTGTCAATATTTACTACTGCAATTCCGTTGGCACAGGAATTGATCATTGTCAGAAGCGCTGACAATCCATGAAAGCTGGCGCCATATCCCACAGAAGTAGGTACCGCGATCACCGGACGTTTCACAAGACCACCCATAACACTTGCCAGTGCACCCTCCATTCCTGCTACTGCAACCACGCAGTTAGCCTCCTGGATGGTATCCAGTCTGGAAAAGAGTCTGTGCATACCACTAACTCCCACATCATAGATCCTCTCCACATGTGTGCCGAAATACTCTGCTGTCTGGGCAGCCTCCTCCGCAACAGAAATATCTGCTGTTCCGGCTGTACACACTGCCACTTTTCCGATATGCTCCTTCTCTTTTTCAATCTTCAAAATTCCGGAAATCGGATCGTAGACCACATTGGGAAGAACCTTTTTTACCAGTTCATACTGATATTCTGACGCCCTTGTTCCAAAGACTTCTCCATCTTCCTCATAAAGCTTCTGATAGATATTCAAAAGGTGTTCGTCTGCTTTTCTCGCACAGTAAACTACCTCTGCAAAACCGGTCCTCACTTTTCGGGTAGTATCCAGTTTCGCATAATCCATTTCCTCATATCCCTCTTTTTTCAGAAGGCCCTCTGCATGCTCCACAGAGAGCTGGCCATTTTTTACCTCTTCAAGAATCTGCTGTAAAGTCATCTTTTTGCCTCCCTGTTTTCTATAATAGAATAACACAATAGCCAGACATTTGCCTGCACTTTTGCAAATAGTCTGGCTATCCGCCATTCGGACCTTTCACTGTCCGGTTTTTTATTTATGCAGCTACTTTGGCCGCCTTCTGTTCTTTATCTGATCATCTCCGCATATTTAGCCGAGATCTCATCAATATCTCCATATGCGATCAATTTTCCTTTTTCAAGTATCATTGCTTTATTGCACAGGCGCTGTACCTGTTCCAAAGAATGGGATACGAACAGTACCGTAACGCCCTTATCAAACATACTTAAAACTTTCTTTTCACTCTTTTTCCGGAATTTGGCATCTCCTACAGAAAGGACTTCATCAAGGATCAGGATATCCGGTGATACCAGTGTGGCAATGGAGAATCCAAGCCTTGCCTTCATACCGGAAGAATAATTCTTAATAGGGACATCGATAAATTCTTTCAGCTCAGAAAACTCAACGATCTCATCAAATTTCGATTCCAGAAACTTCTTGGAATATCCGAGCATCGCACCATACAGAAAAATATTCTCACGTCCTGTATACTGCGAATCAAAACCGGCTCCCAGTTCCAGAAGAGGGACCAGACGTCCGTTTCGGACCACCTTGCCTTCGGTAGGCTTGAATACACCGGCAATTACTTTGAGCAGAGTACTTTTTCCCGCTCCATTAAGTCCCAGGATTCCTACACGGTCACCTTTTTTCACCTCAAAATCAACATTCTGAAGAGCCCAGAATTCATTATATTTAATTTCTTTTTTTAAGAATTTAATCACGTAATCCTTCAGGCTGTCTACCTTTTCTTTACTGAGATTAAACTTCATACTTACGTTATCTACAACTACTGCAGGTTTTTCCATATTTTTCTCCTGTTAAATATAAAGGATAAAATCATCCTGTTTCTTCTTGAAACAGAACATTCCGATGGCGATCGTCACAAGACTGAATACCAGTGCGTATGCCGCATAATGAAGATTCATCGGCTCTCCGAACATTCCTGAACGAAAAACATCGATGGTACAGTACAGCGGATTATATTTCAGGATCCATGAAAAACCGCTTTTCAGCAGTCTGGACGGATAATAAAAGATCGCACAGGTATACATGATCAGCATCAGTGCTACTGACCACAGATATTCCATATCTCTGAAAAAAACGCCAATCGTAGCAAGGATCATTCCGCAGCCATAGGACAGCAGAAATACCAGGATCAACGCGATCGGGATCTGGAGCATATAGAGTGTCGGCTCCACACCAAGTACTGCTCCTACCGGAACCAGCACGATCAGCGAGATCAGGAAGATCACGTAGTTAAAAAGCACACTTGACAACGGATAGAGATATTTTGGCACATAAACCTTCTTGATCATTGCCGAATTCGCTCTTACTGATTTCAATGCCGCTTTTGTGGCACTGGAATAGAATGTGTACAAAAGACGTCCTGTCAGGATATATACAGGAAATGTCCGATCCTTGTTTCCAAACAGGGTACCGAATACGATCGTCAGTACGATCATGGTAAGCAGCGGCTCAAGAAGAGACCATATGATACCAAGATAGGAACGTCTGTACTTCAGTTTGATTCCTTTTTTTACAAGCTCTCCCAGAAGAAACCTGTAACGTATAAAAGTATTTACGTATTCTTTCATAGCATCTCCAATATTCAATTTTATTTTTTCACACGGCTGTAAATCATAATATACCATTTTTAGAAATCTGGCAACCTTATTTTCGCCAAAAAAAGAGGCTCCAAAGGGCGCCTTTTTGAAAAATATGCTACTTATCCAGCATCTCTTCCATCTGTCTGTGGTCGCATTCCGCATTCGGTCAAAAAACCAGGGCCGGAACAGGATTTCTCCCATACCGACCCTTTGGTACTCTTGGCTTATTTGTAACAAACAAATTTTATGGAAAACTTTTCTTATCTCTTAATATTGAAAGCCTGAAATCCCGGATATACTGCTGCATCACCAAGCTCTTCCTCAATACGGAGAAGCTGGTTATATTTTGCCACACGTTCGCTTCTGGAAGGAGCTCCTGTCTTAATCTGGCAGGTATTCAGTGCTACTGCAAGATCTGCGATGGTTGTATCCTCTGTCTCACCGGAACGATGAGAGGAAATCGCTGTATAACCAGCTTTATGTGCCATTTTGATAGCTTCCAGAGTCTCGGATACGGAACCGATCTGATTCAGTTTGATCAGAATGGAGTTTCCGCAGCCAAGGCTAATACCTTTCTCAAGACGCTCTGTATTTGTAACGAACAGGTCATCACCTACAAGCTGTACTTTTTGGCCAAGCTCTTTTGTCATGATCTGCCATCCTTCCCAGTCTTCCTCGTCAAGGCCGTCTTCGATGGAATAGATCGGGTATTTCTCGATCAGGGTCTTCCAATGCTCAACAAGCTCTGCAGATGTGAATTTCTTTCCGCATTTCGGAAGAACATACTCGCCTTTCTGGCTTCCTTTCCACTCGCTGGATGCTGCATCCATGGCAAGAACGAAATCTTTTCCCGGTTCATATCCTGCTTTCTTTACTGCCTCAAGAATGTACTCGATGGCTTCCTCGTCGCTTCCAAGGTCTGGTGCAAAACCACCCTCATCACCAACACTTGTTGCAAGACCTTTCTCTTTCAGAAGTGCTGCAAGTGCATGGAACACCTCTGTGCACCAGCGAAGTCCTTCTTTGAAGCTCGGTGCTCCCGCAGGCATGATCATGAATTCCTGAACATCAACAGTATTCGCAGCATGTGCACCACCGTTTAAGATATTCATCATCGGAACCGGAAGTCTGTTTCCGTTCACCCCACCAAGAAATCTGTAAAGGGGAATGTCAAGAGAAATCGCAGCTGCTCGTGCGCATGCGATAGATACTGCAAGAATAGCATTTGCGCCAAGTTTGGATTTGTCCTTTGTTCCGTCTGCATTGATCATGGCAGCGTCCACTGCATAAATGTCAGATGCATCCATTCCTGTCAGTGCATCGTTAATTACAGTATTGATATTTTCAACGGCCTTGGAAACACCTTTTCCTCCGAAACGGCTCTTATCCTGATCTCTCAGTTCAAGTGCCTCGAATTCTCCTGTGGATGCACCACTTGGAGCTGCTCCTCTTCCGATAGTTCCATCTGCCAGATAAACCTCTGCCTCTACGGTCGGATTTCCTCTTGAATCAATGATCTCTCTTCCAATGACTTTCTCGATCTCTAAATATTCCATTTGATATTTATCCTCCTGTCTGGCTTTTTCGCCCTGTCCGTAAATTTGCCCGGGCCGCATTTTGCCAGAGGATACGGCCCGCCACAATTATTTACGCAATAGTTAGAACCTGCTAACCATATATAAGTTTACTGTATCTAACTTTTATGGTCAAGGGGAGTTATTGTCATTTTTTTCTCATTAGAGCAGCTCCGTCTATTTTCAGAAAGCTTAATAAAAATGTGCAAATTTTACATATTGACATCCTTACGCTGATTATGATAATATAATCGCCGGACTTAAAACTAAATATGGTTTATGACAAAATCCTGTCATATATTGGAAACGCACATTCTCCTGAATGATTAACGAACAACACATGCTTTACGGTTTTACATCACCACTTAATCATTTTAAAGGAGGATTTTTTATGCCAAAAAACAAATTTCAGGAAGTTATCTTTACCATTATCATGGTATTTTTCATGGTTTACGCCATGATCTGCTACAACATTTCTCTGAACACTGGGAGTATGACAAACCATGTGTTCCTTGACGCTTTTCATGAGCTGGTGATCATGGGACCGATTGCATTTATCCTTGACTTCTTCCTTGTATCCAAACTTGCTTTTGGTTGTGCAATGCGCATGGTAGATTTCAAAAACTGCCATCCGTTCAGCAAGATTCTTGCAATCTCCGTTCCTTCTGTTGCTTTCATGTGCCCGTTAATGAGTCTTGCCGCAACCATTCTCTTTAAGGATGCCGGAAATCAGTTCGTAGCTGTATGGCTTCAAACAACCGCCTTTAACTTTCCGATGGCAGTCTTCTGGCAGCTGATCTATGCAGGTCCGATCGTACGTTTTATTTTCAGACATATCTTTCCTGAAAAACAAAACGTAAAAGAAGCGACAGCAAATATGTAAAATAAAGAAAGCACATTGCCATGGTTGAACCACCCCAAAAGTCATATTTTCCGGTGGCGGCTCATTCCATACAATGTGCTTTTTATTTTTCACACGGATCTTTCTCATCTGATTTTCGGATCTCTCAGACTGTTCTCTTTAATTCCGACATCCTAAGGATCTTCACGATCAGCGGGATCACCATAATGACCCAGACTATCGGTTCTGCCACGATCACGCCGGTATATCCGAGGAGCGGCACCAATGTCACTGCGATCACCACTTTTCCGATCATCTCCAGCGCACTGGAAGTCAACGGGATCACCATTTCTCCAAGTCCCTGCATAGCATTTCTGAGTACACTGATCACAGCCGTTACAAAATAAAAAAGCGTATCGAATTTAAGATAATTGGTGGCGTTTAGGATCACCGTCTCATTGTGGCTTCCTGTGACCAGATAGATCAGCTGTTTTCCAATGGTAAAACTGAAGATCACAGTCATCACGGACCAGATGCAGGTATACAGAACTGCAAGACTGATTCCCTGGCGCACCCGGTCCATACGCCCTGCACCTGCGTTCTGTCCGCAGAAGATTGCCATAGTCTGCCCGAACACGCCAAACATGATCATAAACATTTCCGTAATCTTACGGGCCGCTGTATGTGCCACGATGATATCTCTTCCAAGTCGGTTGATGGAGGTCTGCAGTGCCAGTGTACCAAGATTTACCAGAGAATTTACAAGTCCCATGGAAAGTCCTGCACTCAGCATATTTTTCATCATATTTCTGTCAGGATCAGAAAAATCCTCTTTTTTCAGCCGTAGGATCTCATACCTGCGGATCATGTAAAACCAGCATACCAGAAAAGCCAGCGTCTGTGAAAGTACTGTGGCAATGGCTGCTCCCTGAACTCCTGCTTTTACTACCAGAATAAAAAACAGATCTCCTGCGATATTTAAAGTTACAGACACTGCCAGGATCACAAGGGGCGTCACCGTATCCCCAAGTGCACGCAGAGATGCCGCACAGGTATCATAAAGAAATGTTGCCAGCATACCTGCAATAATGATAAAGATATACTGTCTGGCGATTCCCGTCAAATGATCAGGAACATTCAAGAACCTCAGGATCGGATGCAGAAACAAAAGTCCCAAAACAGTCAGAATCAGAGAAAGCACACTGCCCATTACAAGAGACAGCGCAAAGGATTTTCGCACTTCTTCCCGGTTTCCGGCACCGAATTTCTGTGCGGTGACGATGGCAAATCCATTTGCAAGGCCCATCAGAAAACCGATGATCAGCCCGCTTAAAGGACTGGTGGCCCCTACTGCAGCCAGCGCATCTTCTTTCAGAAAGCTCCCCACGATCCTAGTATCTGCCAGGCTGTACGTCAGCTGCAGGAGATTTCCCAGAAATACAGGAAGTGCAAAGGACAGGATCAATGTGGAAGGTCTCCCTTTTGTCAAGTCTTTCATGTCATCCTCCCTCAGTCAACGATATCATTCTGAAAACGGGAAAGATGCTCATAAGGAAGAATCATCCTTCCGCGGAACAGTCCGCAGCCATCATTGATCAGGCTATTATTTACCGCACCAAACATATTGACATCCAGTTTTGCAAGATCCAGTCCAAGAAGCCGCATCCCCCGCTCATAGGCCTCGTCAAAATAGATACATTCCCCCTGGGGAATCGCGTCCCTTCTCCTGCGTTCACTTTCCTGTTTTTTCTCATAGCTTAAATGGTTGGCGGAACCAATCTCCGCAACATCATCCATGTCTTTGGTCCGCAGCTGTACTTCCATATAGCTTCGGGAACTGTTATCATAAAACGTGATATGCAGGGACTGATAATCATCCTCACTGTTGTTACAGATGTAATCTCGGTAATAAGGTCTGACCTCCTCACTGAGCAACGGAGAAGTGCTTTCCTGTACCCCTCTGGCCGGCTCTGCGGTAAATCCTCTTTCTTCCAGAAATCCCGGAAGTATATTGGCAATTTCATAAAGATAACGAAGCTCTTCTTCTCTGACATTCTCTCCATTTTTCAGATGACATCTGGGCATGGCGATAACGATCCTGTACGCAATAAAATCCCGAAAACAACTTAAGCGCTCCTTGATCTGTGACACGGAAGGATATTCACCGTGTTCTTTGTAATAGTCATAAATAAACTCCACTACATATCCATTAAATTTTTCCTCCGCACGAATCAGAGATTTGATCCTTCCCTTGAAGGTAAACGCCAAAAACGGATATTCCCCTGCCATGTATTTATAAAATTCCCGGATTTTCTGAGACTGGGCAGTAAGGAAATCATTATGCTCCAGAAGCTCCTGGATCTGGATCAGAAAATTACAGTGTACCAGATCGATCTCGTTGTGTTTTTCCTTCGCCTCTGTTCTAAGATCCCGGATGTATTTCTTCAGTATCCGGAGAAGAGTATCTCCGGAATACAGATAATCATTTAATGTTATCATTTGTGTTTCTCTTTTCTACTTTTAGTCTTTTCAGGATCACATATTTACAACAACTGCCGGATGATCTGTGCTCCTGTCTTTTATTTATTTCAGTTTTTCACGGAAAAATTCCGCAATCCGGTTCCATACCTCATCCTGAAAAAACTGGATATCTGCATGGTCTGCACCATCCAGTGTCAGCAAAGTGACATCACAGCCATTTTCTTCAAGAAGGACATATAAAGTTTCCGACTGAACATAAGGAACGACCTGATCGCAGTTGCCATGAATGATCATAAATGGCGGTGCATCCTTCGTAACCTTGGAAACCGGACTGCTCTGGTATGCCATTTCTTTATTTAACATGGAATTAAATCCAAGCAGAAGGGATTCTGCGGAAGAAGCACATTTTTCTGCAGATTCACACGGAAATGCAGAAAGATCCGTAGGCGGGTACCATGGGCAGGCAGCCTGTACCTTACTGGATTCTTCCAGATACTCTCCCACATCCAGAGCCGGATCATTGTCCAGCGCAGCCATACATGTAAGATATCCTCCGGCAGACTCTCCCATAACTCCTATCTGCTCTTTGTTGATGCGGAACCGGTCTGCATGAGCTTTCAGATAGCGGATGGCTGCCTTTACATCCTGCAGCGGCATCGGATACGGGCCCTGATTGGAAGTACGATACTCCACACTTGCCACTACAAATCCATCCGATGCCAGTCTGCTCAGATAAAGATTATGTGCGGATTTATCCATCATCAGCCATGCACCTCCGCAGATCCAGAGGATGCAGGGACAGGTTTTTCCATCTTTTGTTTCCGGGTAGATTATATCCAGTTTCAGATCCCGCCTGCAATGTCCGAACCAGGAATCCACCTGTGCGTAAGTAATATCATTTACTGTAATATACTGAGGCTTCTCTGCCGGAAGCTTCAGTGTCTTTTTTTCTGCTTTTGTCATAATCTATTTTCCTCTTTTCTTCTGATCATTTTATCTTTGAAATATTTTTCTTTTATTTTATCACAACACTGCTTTTTCTGCTTTTATTTTTCGGAGAAAAAGCACTCTTTTTCTGCAAAACAGGGTTTTGATCTTTTTGTTCATAAATCCCTCCTCTTTGTAAGTAAAATTGTTTGTCAGCAATAACAAAAAGCTGCTATAATAGATTTTCTCTATTGTAACAGCTTTGTTTTCCTACTTTTGGAATGGATTTATTATATTATAAGTTTTTTCTCTGTCAACGCCCTCAGACAATTTCACAGCTTTTCTTTATCAGTAAACCTGTATCCTGCTTTCTCAGATCTGATACCAACGAATCTCATTAGCTTCCAGATGAAGGTCAAAGCTCTTTCCATCCCCTGTGTAAACCGTAGTATCCTGTGGCTCATAGGTGTTGTTTACCACACAATACTTTTTATTTTTCACATAAGCATGTACTTCCACATTATAATTGGAAGAAAACCAGCAGAAAAGCTCATTTTCTGCTGCGGCTGACCAGAGCACCGCACGATAAAGGATACGACTGTTGCAGAAGCTGTACGGAAGTCCGCTGATGTAAACACCTCTGCCTTTTCCGAAGGTTTTTACTGCCATCTGGACTTCCTGATTCTTCTGGATAAGAATCTTTGTATCCGGAAGTGCGAAGATATTCTTTTTCCCCTCACCGAAATCTACAGTTTCGTCTGTATCCTCCAGGATAAAATGATCTTTATGCTCTTCCCAGTTGTATTTATCTGTATTAAGATTAAATCCTCTTTCTTCCTCTACACCAAGAATATCATCCAGCTGGAAGAATTTTCCCTGCCACTGATGAGCCGCTGGCTCGCCCACTCCAATGAATCCGCCTCCATTATAGACAAATTTCCGCACAGCTGTAAGAATCTTCGGATCTGCCCAGTTCTCGCCACCGGACTGCGCAGTGTCCGCATCACCTACATTGATGATCACATCAAAATCATTCAGCAGATCTTTATCCTGACGGATGTCATCAAAGCTGATAAAGGACACATCAAAAGGCGCACCACTTAATGCCTCGATGATTCCGAAATAGGAATAATTCTGCTTGTAATAGATGGCATGATGTACCATATGGTTTCCCCAGGAGCGCATTTTTCCCCAGCAATTTAAAACTGCCACACATTTTACGCAGTACGGTGTGGTTCCCCGGATGTTGTCGTAGAGCACACGGAATTCCTGGCAGACTTCCTTGATATACTGTACAAAATCCGGAAATTCCAGAGCCAGCTTCAGATAACCGCCATATCCAATCCTCTGGATCGGGCTTCGAAGGATGGCTCTTCTTGCAGTCACCCAGTTTACTTTTGCCTCTTTTACAGGATCCCCTCCCTCATGGAAGGTATCCGGGAAAAAGTACGGCAGAAATCTTCCCTCCGTATATTTTACATGTTTAATATCACTGAACAAACGTAAGGTCGCACCGTTTCCAACGCTTCCCACTACCGCATCCAGCCCGATGGAAGCAAACTCATCCATAAAGGGCTCCATTCCGATCCAGTGATCGCCCATGAACATCATGGCTTCTTTTCCATATTCATGAACAATGTCTACCATTTCCTTTGCAAGCTTCGCCACTTCCCGTCTCTGAAAAGCCTGGAAATCTTTAAATTCTTTTGATGGGATCCGATAAGTGTTGTTCATGTATCCCTGATCAATGATAAACTCCGGACGGAACTTATATCCCACTTCCTGCTCAAACTGTTCCAGGATATATGGACTCACCGAAGCGGAATATCCGAACCAGTCTACATATTTTTCCCGTGCCATCTCATCAAAAATCAGTGTGAACTGGTGAAAAAAGGTAGTAAATCGTACTACATTCACATAATCATGGGAATCCAGAAATCTGCGGAGGCGATCCATAGAATGCGCACGTGTTGCAGGCTGACGCACATCAAAAGTGATCTGAGGCTCTACATCCTTCCAGTCATTGACAACTGCATTATACATATGTACCGGATCCCACATGATATATGCAAGAAAGCTTACCGTATACTCATGAAACTCTTTCGCCGGTCTGATCACAACATTTCCGTTTTTTTCATCGTATGACCATTCCTCTGTACTGACAACTTCCCCGGTAGTCCGGTCAATGACTTCCCACCATCTTCTGATATCATCTCTTGTATTCACCGCCAGCATATCCGGATACAGATGATCCATCAGATGGATCTCCAGAGTATCCGACACTGCCGTGTGAAAAGATGTCATGATATACATCTGCTGGATTTCTTCCGGATGAGCCTTTGCCCAGGCATTATCCTTTCTGGTGGTATAATAAGTTGCATAAATCTTTGCGCCGGTTTTCTTCAGCTCTGCCGGAAATTCTGTTCCATCACAGTCACGGATGGCATCTGCCCCCCATTCGTCCAGCATTTTCAGTGTCTCCGGAATCACATCCAGATCTGTCGGAATAGTCACTCTTCCTTTTGTTTCGCTCATCGCTTTACCTCCATTGTAAAAACCTCTGTTTTTTATTTCTGATATTTTTTCACGATCGTCTGCATAGTGTCCCATTTCTGTTCCATATCTGCCACCAATTTAAACTGTGTGCGGCAGCGGTCCAGATTATGTTCTTCCCGGTCGATTTTAAAATAATGATCTCCCTCCAGATAATCAGTAAGAAAGCGAATGCCGCATTCATAGGTCATCACCTTAGCTCCCATGGGAAGCATTTCGATCTCTTTTGCACTAAGCTTATCTCCACAGCTTTCCAGAAAGCCTTTTACATAGATTTCATAGAGTTCCATATCACAGGATACTTTGCTTAAATCTTTCTCATCCTCCAATGCAGTGCTGGCCCCGAAACGAATGGAATCCCCAAAATCATTCATGGCAAGTCCCGGCATAACCGTGTCCAGATCCACTACACAGATTCCCTTTCCTGTTTCCAGATCGATCATAACGTTATTCAGCTTCGTATCGTTGTGCGTTACCCGAAGGGGCACCTCACCTTTTGCCAGAAGCTCACCGAATACATTTGCCAGGTACTCATGCTGAAGCGCAAATGCAATCTCTTCTTTTACAGATTCGGCACGATGGCAGCTGTCCTTCTCTATGGCATTTTTCAAAGTCTGAAAACGTTTCTTTGTATCATGAAAATCCTTTATCGTTTCATGCAGAGTCTCTGCCGGATAATCTGCCAGCATTTCCTGGAATTTTCCAAATGCAACTGCACTTTCATAAAAATCCTCCGGTTTTTCCGCCAGATCATAGCTTACTGCATCGGTAATAAAAATATAAGCTCTCCAGCATTCTCCGTTTTCATCTGTCAAGAATGCCTTCCCTTCTTTCGTTGGAATCAGGTTCAGAACCTCCCGTTCCGGATCTCCTTCCTTCTGAAGAACTTTCTTTTTCAGATGCCCAGTGACTCCGGCAATGTTCTCCATCAGTTCTTCCGGTTTCCGAAAGATTTCCCGATTGATCTTCTGAAGGATCACCTTAATGGACCCCATCTCTCCGATCCGATATCTTAGCATATAGGTTCCGTTAATATGCCCGCTTCCGCAAGGGCCGCACGAAACCAGTTCTCCGGTAAATGCAAACTGATCCGCTATTCTTTTTATCTCTTCTTTTGCTGTACCTTTCATTTTACCTTCTCTTTCCCAGACAACAGTAAAAAGCATACCGTCCGAAAACAAATATGCTTTATACTTTTTGCTGTGATCATTTTTTCCGCTTTAAGATCCTGGTGGCAAGCGGAGCCACATTTTCATCCGATGATCCATAGAGAACTTCGTAATCCCCCGGAACAGAAACTGTTTCTGTCTTTTCTCCGAAGTTCTGGATAAACAGATATTCCGTATCCTCATTTTCTCTGGTTGTCACAGAAATACATTCCGGTATAAATGTAATCGGCATCTTCACGCCTGCTTCCTCTGCTGCCCTTCCCAGAAAGTCCTCATAAAAAGCCGCTTCCATATCTGCCGCCACATAATAAACATGGCCCTTTCCGTATTTCTTGTGAGTCAGCACCGGATACCCCTGATAGAAATCCCTTCCATAACGCAGCAGCACTTCCGCATCGGAAACCTTTGCAAGCTCGCAGAGATTTTTACAGGTATAGCTTTCTGTAAGTCTGAGATGATTTCCTGTTTCCGGAACACCTACGTTTTCTTCCCAGTCATAAAGTGCATCGATCTCTTCCGTACGGATACCGGCTGCCTCCATCAGTCCGTGAGGGGTTCCCTCAAGATAGCATTTATCTGTTTCATCTACAATTCCTGACCAGTAGGAAAGTACCAGAGTACCACCATTTTTTGCAAAAGTGCGTAGCTTTTCGGCATATCCGTGATAAAACATGTAGGCCATCGGTACCGTTAACAGACGGTACTGGGACAGATCATGTTCCATATTGATGATGTCTGTATTATAGCCTTTTCTTCGGAGGGCACGATATTGTTTCTGCACATTTTCCTGATAATGCATATCCTCGTTTCGAGGTCCCTGCGCATCCTTCAGCGCCCAGTCATTTTCCCTGTCATAGAGAACAGCCACCGGAAACTTCGTCACGCTTCCAGCAGTTTCCCGGATCTGCTCCAACGCTTCTCCTACCTCTGTCACTTCGCGGAAAATACGGGTATCATCCCCACCGT
>ERZ791834.274-NODE-274-length-42173-cov-52.5154_pt1 | contig 42173 bp, 40 predicted proteins | sample MGYA00510293_ERZ791834 | MGnify/ENA primary metagenome ERZ791834 (study PRJEB30046, sample SAMN00715253) | human gut metagenome | study: EMG produced TPA metagenomics assembly of the A metagenome-wide association study of gut microbiota in type 2...
TTGATACTGTCAGCGGTCTCCATCATGGCTTCGTCATCCTTGACTTTGAATGGGTGGTTCTTAAACGGATGCAGTTCAGACAACGGAATTTCCTGAATCTTTTCCAGCTTTGCATCCTGGCGGCCTTCTTCGGTGGAGAACAGATCATCTACCGATGCCAGCTCTATTTTTTTCGCGCTGCTTTTCAAGTTTCAACACCTCCTTCGTCAGATTTTTGTAGCCCTCTGCCACCTTGCCGCCGGGATCATGGGCAAAAATGCTTTTTCCCTCGGCGCTGATTTCCTTTGCCCGGACAGAATGGGGAATCTCTGTGCCGAATACTTTGATCTTGCTGCCATAGGTCTCTCGCAAAAGTGCGGAAATCTCTTTGGCAAAGTTGGTTCGGCTGTCAACCATCGTCAGCAGGATACCGTCTATCTGGAGCTTGGGGTTGATCTGCCGCTTTACCTTGTTTACCGTGGAGAGCAGCTGTTCCAGCCCTTTGGCGGGCAGATACTCCGCCTGAACGGGAATTATGATCCTGTTTGCAGCGGCCAGCGCATTGACTGTGAGCATCCCCAGGGAGGGCTGGCAGTCGATGAGGATATGGGAGTATTGCCCCTTCAGCGTGTCCAGATATTGCCGCAAGATAGTCTCACGACTCATGGCATTTACCAGGGATACTTCCATACCGGATAACTGGATGTCCGCAGGCATCAGGTCTACACCCTCTGGGTGGTGCAGGATACCCTCGCCGGGACGAAGCGGCTCATCCATCAGGATACGCCCCATAGCGTCCGACAGCGTAAAGGGCAGCTTGTCCGGTTGTGGATTGCCCAGGCTGATAGTCAGGCTTCCTTGCGGGTCTCCGTCGATCAGCAGAACTTTCTTTCCGGCCTGCGCCAAACCGATTCCAAGATTGGCACAGGTGGTGGTTTTGCCAACGCCGCCCTTCTGGTTGGCAATGGCAATGATTTGCGTGTTCATTGACTTCACCTCATTTCTAATTGTTGCTGTTGCTTCTGGAAATAGAAAAAGCCGCCACTCCAAAATAAAAAGTGAAGTGACGGCTCTTTCTATCGCCGGAATACGAGTTCCTGAAATGAAAAAAGCACCCAGTCATTTTATACTGAGTGCTGTATCAAATTCATATTCAATTATTCAAATTAGGTCAAACTATGCCAAACTGCCACAGCCAAAAACGAGGGGAAAGAGGGCTGAAAAGTAGCCCCCAAAACACCCACAAAATCGGCTCTCGGTTAACCACTTTGGGCACCACTTGACCCTCTTTTTGCCCTCTTTTTGGCCGGTTAACCACTTGCGGACCACTAAAAATTGGGTGAAAACGGCTCTCGTTTTGCTAAATTTGGTCAAACTATATCAGCCCGTTTAGATATAGTAAAACCCCGGAAAACCTTGATTTTCCGGGGTTTTTGAACCATTTTGATACGGTTTGAACAGCAGATTATCTCTTGCTGAACTGAGGTGCACGACGTGCAGCCTTGAGACCGTACTTCTTACGTTCTTTCATACGTGGATCACGTGTTAAGAATCCAGCAGCTTTAAGAACTGGTCTGTAATCGTTGTCTGCCTGAAGAAGGGCTCTTGCAACACCATGTCTGATGGCACCAGCCTGTCCTGTGTATCCACCACCATGAACGTTAACTAATACGTCGAATTTGCCTTCTGTTTCTGTTGCAGTTAAAGGCTGACGAACGATAACTTTCAGTGTATCTAATCCAAAATATTCATCGATATCTCTTTTATTGATTGTGATCTTACCGGTTCCAGGTACAAGATAAACTCTTGCGATTGATTTTTTTCTTCTTCCTGTTCCGTAGAATTTTGCGCTAGCCAATGTTTTCTACCTCCTAATTAAAATGTTAAAGCTTCTGGTTTCTGAGCTTCATGTTTGTGTTCCGGTCCTGCATATACGAAAAGTTTCTTGTACATGCTTCTTCCTAAAGGTCCTTTTGGAAGCATACCTTTAACTGCGAGCTCGATAACTCTCTCAGGTTTCTTTGCTAACATTTCTTTTAATGTGGTTTCTCTCATACCACCTACATAATCGGAGTGATTGTAGTAGATTTTCTGCTCTAATTTCTTACCTGTAACTTTGATCTTGTCAGCGTTTACGATGATTACATAATCACCTGTGTCTACGTGTGGTGTAAACTGTGGTTTATTCTTTCCTCTTAAAACGCTTGCTACTCCGGAAGCCAGACGGCCAAGAGTGCATCCATCAGCGTCAACTACATACCATTTTCTTTCGATTTTATCTGGATTAGCCATATAAGTCTGCATGGTTTTACCTCCTGTTATTTATCAACGATAGTTTAATTAACCGCGGAATTTCCCGCGAATATAAGTTATTGGAAACGCCGGTGCTAAAAAACGCGGAAATGTCCGAAACCGCTGATAAATACTTTCGCCTGGGCTATTGGCTTAAGCATTTCGCACTACGTCACATTTGGTTATTATATTATAATGACCTGTTTCTGTCAATAGATTTTATGTCGTTTTTTCAACTTTTTTCGTTACTCCCCCTTTTTTTATTTTCTAGTCAAAAAATTCAATTCCCATTAATGTGAGTCCCTGCGCCGGTGCTGTCGGGCCTGCCATTTCGCGGTTGCAGGCTTCCAGGATCGTTTTTACTCTTTCCGGCGGGTACTGTCCGTTTCCTACCTCAATCAGGGTTCCGGAAATGATGCGGACCATGTTGTAGAGGAATCCTGTTCCTGTCACACGAATGGTTACGATGTCTCCATCACGCCATACATCAATTCCTGTCACTGTACGGATGGTGGTTTTCACCTGTGCTTTTGCGCCGCAGAAAGAGGCAAAATCATGCTGTCCGATCAGATATGAGGTTGCAGCCTTCATCTTATCTACGTCTAATTTGTAGTGATAGAAATAGGTGTATAACCGCTCTGTAGGAACCGGAAATTTACGATTCAGGATGCGGTATTCATATGTTTTCTCGCTGTCACAGTAACGAGGATGGAAATCCGGTTCTACTTCTTCAGAAAGCTGAATACGGATATCCTCAGGAAGCCGCTGGTTAAGTGCATAAGAAATTTTTTCTCCGGGGATACGAGTGTTAGTGTCAAATACCGCCACGTTTCCCATAGCATGAACACCTGCGTCTGTACGGCTTGCGCCAATCGTTTCTATTTTTTCACCAAGAAGTTCTGACAAGGTATCATTTAATACCCCCTGCACGGTAATTCCGTTTGGCTGTGTCTGCCATCCACAGTAATTTGTACCGTCATATGCAACTACAAGTCCAATTCTTTTCATCTGTTTTCCTCCAATAAATTCTGATAGAGATGACACAAAATTTTATCCAGAAGTTTTTATCGTATCTGGTATAAACAATATGCTGCAACCCTTTCTATAGGATCACAGCATATAAATTATTATGATGTCAAACTCAAAAACTTTTCAAACATGCCTGCTGGAGCATACTTGAAAAAAATCTGAAAAATTTGACACAATACCATTTTTTAAATTCCAACGATTCTAAATACAATCGCAATTCCCAGATAAGCAAACATCACCACATACGCAATATAGTCTCTGCTTTCATAATGCAGAGGTTTCATCTGGGTTCTGTTGTCTCCGCCGTGATAGCATCTTGCTTCCATCGCCATTGCCAGATCGTTGGCTCTGCGGAATGCGGAAATAAACAGCGGTACCAGAAGTGGAATCATGTTCTTAGCTTTCTGGATCAGATTTCCGTTTTCAAAATCTGCGCCACGTGCAATCTGTGCTTTCATGATCTTATCTGTCTCTTCAAGAAGAATCGGGATAAATCTTAATGCAATGGACATCATCATGGCAATCTCATGGATTGGTACATGAAGTTTATTCAGTGGTCTGAGCAGACGTTCCAAACCGTCTGTAAGCTGATTTGGCGTGGTTGTCAGTGTCATAACGGAAGAACCAATCACAAGATAAGTCAGGCGGATAGCCATTCTTCCGGCAAGTTTCAGGCCTTCTTCTGTTACATGAAAGATTCCCCACTGCCAGAGAACTTTTCCTGGAGTCAGCAGGATGTTAAATACTACAGTGATCATAAGCAGCATTACGATTGCTTTCAGTCCCTTGAACATGAATTTCGGCGGAACTTTTGAGATTATGATCATGCCTGCCAGAAATAAAGTTGCTACTGCATATCCCGGAAATGTATGAAATACAAATACAGAAATAATAAATACAAGTGTACCTACCAGCTTCGCTCTTGGGTCCATTCTGTGAAGAACAGATTTGGCAGGATAGTACTGTCCTAATGTAATGTCTCGGATCATGCTTCCTGTCCTCCCTTATTTTCCTTCTCATCTGTACGGAGCAGCTTCTCCGGAGCAGTCTTTTTCAGCACTGCCAGAATATTCTCTTTCGCTTCCTCCACCGTAGTTGCGGTCACATCTACATCCAGTCCTTTTTCTTTGAGAGCATGCATGATATATGTGATCTGAGGAGCTGCAAGTCCCATAGCTTCCAGTTCTCTGTAATGGGCAAATACTGCCTTCGGCGCATCATCATAGGCTATTTCTCCATCATTGACTACGATCAGTCTCTCCGCATATTTGGCAATATCCTCCATACTGTGAGATACAAGGATAATCGTAATTCCTCTTACTTTATGAAGCTCTGCAATCTGATCAAGGATATCATCCCGCCCTTTCGGATCCAGACCTGCAGTCGGCTCGTCCAGAATGAGAATTTTCGGGTTCATAGCCAGAACTCCGGCAATCGCAACTCGTTTCTTCTGTCCACCTGAAAGTTCAAACGGGGATTTGCTATAATTTTCTTCCTTAAAACCTACATGCTGCAATGCTTTCTTAGCTTCTACTTCTGCCTCTTCTCTGGACAGTCCCTGATTCATCGGTCCAAAGCAGACATCAGAAAGGACATCATTCTCGAAAAGCTGATGCTCCGGATACTGAAATACCAGGCCTACCTCACTTCGCAGTGCACGGCGGTCGTATTTCTCTCCCCAGATATCCTCTCCATTGTATGTGATCGTACCGGAAGTCGGACGGATCAGTGCATTAAAATGCTGGATCAGGGTAGACTTTCCGCTTCCTGTATGCCCGATAATTCCAATAAACTGTCCATCCGGAATAGAAAGATTTACATCTTTTAGTGCATGGATTTCATAAGCAGTTCCCGGACTGTAAGTGTATGTTACATTCTTTAATTCTATAGACATAAGGCATTCACCAGCTCCTCTGTAGTCAGTATTCCCTCCGGAATATCCACTCCGGCTTTATGAAGTTCATGTGCCAGAAGTGTTACCTGTGGCACATCCAGTCTGTATTCCTTCAGAGTCTCCACCTGAGAAAAAATCTCCTTCGGTGTTCCCTGCATCACTACTTCTCCGCTGTCCATCACATATACTTTATCTGCGCGTACAACCTCTTCCATATAGTGTGTGATCAGAATTACAGTCACTCCCTCTTGCTTATTAAGATCACTGACTGCCTCCAGAACTTCCTTTCGTCCATTCGGATCAAGCATCGCAGTTGGCTCATCCAGAATGATGCATTTCGGACGCATTGCCATCACACCGGCAATAGCAACTCTCTGCTTCTGACCTCCGGAAAGCTTATTCGGAGAATGATAACGATAAGAGGTCATGCCTGTCTTTTTCAGGCTCTCATCTACTCGCTCCCAGATTTTCTCTGTCGGCACTCCCATGTTCTCCGGTCCGAAACCTACATCTTCTTCTACCACAGTTCCTATGATCTGATTGTCAGGATTCTGAAAAACCATGCCCGCTTTCTGGCGGACTTTCCATAATTCCGGCTCTTTAGACGTGTCAATCCCATCTACCCATAACGTCCCTTCCGTCGGAATGAGAAGCGCATTCAAATGCTTTGCAAGAGTAGATTTTCCAGAACCATTATGTCCCAGAATAGCCACGAATTGTCCGGCTTCAATGTCCAGGTTTACATCATTGACAGCACGCTGCGTATCCTGCACGTTGCCATCTTCATCATACTTGAGATAGTCAAATCCCAGCTTGAACGCCTTGATAATTCCCATAATATTTTTGTCCTCGTATTTGTATTCACTGTCCATTTTATTCTCAGAAAATGTACTCTGCAATCAACGGACAGCAACTATTCAGTAACATTTTATTTTCTCAGGCTTCTTCAGTAGCTGCCAGTCCGGTCAACTCATCGATCAGAGTCCAGATTTCATCTCTTCCCTGCTTTGTTTCAGCGGAAAAAGGAATGATGATGCCATCTTTGCTCAGCTTCAGCCCTTCTTTGATTGCTTTGATATTCTTCTGAACCTGGCTTCGTTTGAGCTTGTCAAGCTTGGTCGCTATAATGATCGGCTCATAACCATTATTCAGGATCCAGTCATACATCATCTTGTCATTTGCAGATGGATCATGACGGATGTCAATGAGAAGAAAAACAGCTTTGAGATCTTTGGATGTATGAAGATATCTCTCGATCATCTTGCCCCATTTTTCTTTCTCAGACTGTGAAACCTTTGCATATCCATAGCCAGGCAGGTCTACCAGATACATAGTTTCATTGATATTGTAAAAGTTAATGGTCTGTGTTTTTCCCGGCTGCGCACTTGTTCTGGCAAGAGATTTCCGATTCATCAGTCCGTTGATCAGAGATGATTTTCCTACATTTGATTTTCCTGCAAATGCAACCTCCGGTCTGTTGGTATCCGGAAGCTTACTGGTGATGCCACAGACGATATCTAATGATACATTCTTAATAACCATTGATTTCCTCGCTTTTATTTTCACAGCAAAGAGTCAGTCATTTCCCAGACTGGCTCTTTGTTTGCTGTTCACTTCGATTCTGAGTAATGCTCTTTATCATTACTGTGTTATCAGGATACAAGTGCTTTATTCAGTACTTCTTTCATAGAACTTACAAATGTGATAGTAAGTCCGTCTGTGATTTCTTTATCTAATTCCTGAATATCCGGCTTATTCTCTGCCGGTACTAATACTTCTTTGATCTTCGCATATTTTGCGGCAAGAAGTTTCTCTTTTAAACCACCGATTGGAAGTACTCTTCCTCTCAGTGTAATCTCACCGGTCATGGCAAGGTCTGCTCTTACCGGCTTCTTGATAATAGCGGAAAGAATGGCAGTTGCCATGGTAATACCCGCGGATGGTCCGTCTTTTGGCACTGCTCCCTCCGGAATGTGCACATGAATATCGTTTTCCTGGAAAAATTCCGGTTCTACTTTATAATCTGAAGCAATGGAGCGAATGTAAGTGATTCCCGCCTGTGCAGACTCCTTCATCACATCGCCAAGCTGTCCGGTAAGCATCAGCTCGCCTTTTCCTGGCATTACATTGACCTCGATCTGAAGTGTATCTCCACCTACCTGTGTCCATGCAAGACCACGTGAAATACCAATCTCATCTTTCTTATTTGCCATAAGATAATTGAAATGTTCTTTTCCAAGAAAATCTGACAGGTTCTTAGAAGTAACTGTGACTTTTTTCTTATCTTCTTCCATGATCAATCGCGCAGTTTTTCTGCAGATCTGACCAATGGTTCTCTCCAGATTTCGAACTCCGGCTTCTTTTGTATAATTATTGATGATCTTCTTAAGGGCTGCTGTCTGAATCGTCAACTTTCCTTTCTCGATACCATTCTCTTCCATCTGTTTTGGAATCAGATGTTCTTTTGCAATGTGCTCTTTCTCATTCTCTGTGTAGCCTGCGATCTCGATCAGTTCCATACGGTCAAGAAGAGGTCTCGGGATTCCCTGAACATCATTTGCAGTGGCAATAAACAGTACCTCTGAGAGATCCTGTGGAACTTCTATATAATGATCCAGAAATCTGCTGTTCTGCTCCGGATCAAGTACCTCAAGAAGCGCTGCTGAGGTATCTCCTTTGTAATCACTGCTGGTCTTATCGATTTCATCAAGAAGCATCAGTGGATTACTTACGCCTGCCTGCTGTAATGCAGCTGTGATTCTACCTGGCATAGCACCTACATAAGTTTTTCTGTGACCACGGATCTCTGCCTCATCTCGTACACCGCCCAGACAGATGCGCACATATTTCTTATGCATAGCTTCTGCAATGGACTTGGCAATAGATGTCTTACCTGTTCCCGGAGGTCCCACGAGACAGAGAATCGGGCTTTTCCCTTTATGTGTCAGTTTACGGACAGAAAGGAATTCCATCACGCGCTCTTTTACATCTTTTAATCCGTAATGACCATCCTGGAGTACTTTCCAGGCTTCTTTCAGATCATCGGAATCCACAGATTTCTTATCCCATGGAAGCGACAGCATTGTCTCAATATAACCACGGAGTACCGCATTCTCAGAAACATTGGTGTTGGTATTCTTAAATCTCTCGATCTCCTTGCTGATCTTCTCTTTTACTTCATCACTGGCCTGAAGCTCCTGAAGCTTCTTCTTAAACTCCTCTGCATCATCTGCAGTATTGTCTTCTCCCAGTTCTTCACGGATCAGTTTCAGCTGTTCTCTTAGAATATATTCTCTCTGATTCTTATCGACTCTGGCTTTCACTTTCTTCTGAAGATCTCTGCCAATCTGCATGATCTCAATCTCATTACTTAAGATCGCACCCAGAACTTCATAGCGTTCTTCCAGTGTCAGTGCTTCCAGAATCTTCTGTTTATTCTGATAAGACAGCGGAATATTTACCGCGATCTGCTCAACAAGTTCCTCTATATTCTCTATATTTAAAATCTGTGCTACCAGCTCTTTGCTGACTTTTCCATTCTCCATGCAGTATCTGTGGAATAATTCTTTCAGACTTCTGTGCATGGCTTCCATCACTGGCTCAGGCATCTGCATTTCTTCTTCATCAACCGGTGTGATCTCAGTTTTGATAAATGGAAATTCCTGCTCAAATTTCACAAGTGTGGCGCGTCCTGTTCCTTCTACGAGTACGCGCAGAAGGTTCTGAGGAAGTTTCACAACCTGTTTGATATAAGCGACAGTTCCCACGCGGTACACACCTGCCAGATCCGGTGTCTCCACCTCAGGATCAATCTGTGTTACCAGAAAAATCTTCTGGTCATGAAGCATGGCTGCTTCAATCGCCTTGACAGAGCGTTCCCGGCTTACATCAAAATGAACGATCATCCCCGGAAGAATCGTTGTTCCCCTGAGGGCGATCGCCGGCAGCACCATATTCTGATTTGTCATTTATTGTTCAGTCCCTTTCATCAGGCTGTTTCCGGCTTGTCTTTCTTATGTGTCCGGGACGATCTTCTGCTTCCGGCTGTCTTCGCCTTTGCAGGAGCTTCTCCGCGGACGATCTCCGGCTCACCGGTGCCTTCTACTACATCTTTTGTAATTATGCACTTACGAATTGTATCATCTGACGGAATCTTATACATCAGATCCATCAGTGAACCTTCCATGATTGCACGAAGTCCTCTGGCTCCAGTCTTACGTTCCAGAGATTTCTTCGCAACAAGCTGCAGCGCATCATCTTCGAAATTAAGCTCAACGCCATCCAGCTCAAATAATTTATGATACTGTTTGGTAAGTGAGTTCTTCGGCTCTTTCAGAATGCTGATCAGTGCATTCTCATCAAGCGCATCCAGAGTTACAACTACCGGCACACGTCCGATAAACTCAGGAATCAGACCGAATTTGATAAAGTCTTCCGGCATTACATCCTTCAGAACTTCTCCTACATTCCTCTCTTCTTTTACGGAAACTTCTGCTCCAAAACCGATAGACTTGGTGTCCTGTCTGGACTCAATGATCTTCTCGATTCCGTCAAAAGCACCACCACAGATAAACAGGATATTGGTCGTATCAATCTGGATGAATTCCTGATGCGGATGCTTACGTCCACCCTGCGGAGGAACGCTTGCAACTGTTCCCTCAAGGATTTTTAAGAGAGCCTGCTGTACACCTTCTCCTGAAACATCACGTGTAATAGATGCATTTTCAGATTTTCTCGTGATCTTATCAATCTCGTCGATATAGATAATTCCATACTGTGCACGCTCAATGTCATAATCTGCCGCCTGAATGATCTTGAGAAGAATATTCTCAACATCTTCACCTACATAACCGGCCTCTGTCAGTGTTGTGGCATCTGCGATAGCAAATGGTACATTCAGAAGTCTTGCAAGTGTCTGGGCGAGTAATGTCTTACCGGAACCTGTTGGGCCAAGCATCAGAATATTACTCTTCTGAAGCTCTACCTCGGAATTTCTGGATGCAAGGATTCTCTTGTAGTGATTATAAACAGCAACGGCAAGAGCTTTCTTCGCAGCATCCTGTCCGATTACATAATCATCCAGAACTGCATGGATTTCTTCCGGTTTCAGAAGATTGATATCAGAGTTCATGATTTCACTGTCATCATAAGGATTTAATTCCTCTTCCATGATTTCTGAACAGATCCCAATACATTCATCACAAATGAATGCTTTACCATCCGGACCTGCGATCAGTTTTCTTACCTGGTCTTCTGTCTTCTGGCAAAAGGAACATCTTATTTTTCCTTCTCTCATCTTTTCTGCCATGAATTTATGTCTATCCTTTCTAAATTTGATTTAAAAAAGAATCCTGCTTTGCAGGATTCTCCGCCTGCGGCGGGTCGCTTTAGTGATATAATAAGACTCCTGTGATGATTCACAGGAGTCTTATCTTTCGCATTATTTATGCATGACTACACCGTCAATCAGTCCATATGCCTTTGCTTCTTCAGCAGTCATATAGTTGTCCCGATCTGTATCACGCTCAACAACTTCTATCGGCTGACCGGTATTTGCAGCCAATAATTCATTTAAAGTTCTCTTTGTCTGTGCGATATGATCCGCCACGATCTGGATCTCTGTTGCCTGACCCTGTGCACCACCGGATGGCTGATGGATCATGATTGTAGAATGCGGAAGAGCAAATCTCTTGCCCTTTGCACCTCCTGCCAGAAGAAATGCTCCCATGCTGGCAGCCATTCCAAGACAAATGGTGGAAACATCGCATTTGATGTACTGCATGGTATCATAAATTGCCATGCCGGCTGTTACGGAACCGCCCGGGCTGTTGATATACAGCTGGATATCTTTACCAGGATCTTCTGCTTCCAGGAAAAGAAGCTGTGATACGATCAGTCCTGCACTCACATCATTTACTTCCTCACCCAGAAAAATAATTCTGTCTTTCAGAAGCCTTGAATAGATGTCGTAGCTTCTCTCTCCCCTGCTTGTCTGTTCAATGACATAAGGTACTAAACTCATATAAACGCCTCCATTTTCGCGGCTGACTTTTTTCCGGGAAGAAGAAACAGATAAGTCTGCCTCTCTCCCGTATTAAAATTTGATTACTTTAAAATTAAACTTCTTTAGCAGCGTCAGCGATAACAGTAACTGCTTTCTGAACAGCCATGTCTTTCTTCATCTGCTCAAGTTCACGCTCTCCAAGTAATTCTTTTAACTTGTCAGCTTCCATTTTGTATGCTTCAGCCATCTTGGAGATTTCTTCATTTACTTCTTCCTCTGTTGGCTGAATGTTCTCAACTTCTGCAACTTTCTCAAGAACCAGTCTTGTCTGGATTCTCTTTAATGCCTGTGGTTTCATGTCTTCCATCATCTTCTCAGCTGTCATGCCTGTGAACTGGAAGTACTGATCCATGGATAATCCCTGAGACTGCATTCTTCTGCTGAAGTCATCAAGCATCTGACGGCACTGTGTCTGAAGCATAGCTTCCGGAATATCCATCTGTGCATTTTCGATTGCTTTATCTACTGCAGCATCTTCTTTTGCACGTTTTGCTTCGTTTTCTTTTCTTTCTACAAGGTTTGTCTTAATGTGTTCTTTGTACTCTGCAAGTGTATCGAACTCAGAAACATCTTTTGCAAAATCGTCATCCAGTTCCGGAAGTTCTTTTGCTTCGATTTTCTTAACCGCGCATTTGAAGATTGCTTCTTTGCCGGCAAGTTCTTTTGCCTGATATTCTTCAGGGAATGTAACTTTAACATCTACATCATCGCCAACTTTAGCGCCAACAAGCTGATCCTCGAATCCCGGGATGAATGTGTTGGAACCAAGTGTCAGAGGATATTCTGTAGCCTGTCCGCCGTCAAATGGTACTCCGTCTACGGATCCTTCGAAGTCGATTGTTACAACATCCTGTAACTGAGCTCCGCGGTCTTCTACGTTGATTGTTCTGGAGTTTTTCTCCTGCTCTTTCTTGATCTCAGCATCTACGTCTTCATCTGTTACTGTGATCTCAGTCTTCGGTACTTCTACACCTTTGTAGTCACCTAATGTAACTTCCGGTTTAGTAGCTACTTCTGCTGTAAAGATAAATGCTTTTCCCGGCTCAGCCTGTGTGATGTCGATTGTTGGCTGGGAAACGATCTCAAGTTCGCATTCAGCTAAAGCTTTGCTGTAGTGTTCCGGAATCAGAGCGTTAACAGCATCTTCAAGGAATACTCCTTTTCCATACATCTGCTCGATCATTTTTCTTGGAGCTTTTCCTTTACGGAATCCAGGAATGGAGATTCTTCCTTTTGCTTTCTGATATGCGTTCTGCATAGCTTTCTCTAAATCTTCAGCGGCAACTTCGATAGTAAGTTTCGCCATGTTTTTTTCCATTTTTTCCACCTGTAAACTCATGTTACGTGTTCCTCCTTAATTTTCAGGTTATAATTTGCGACTGGTTTTTTCAGCTGCGTTATATCATTCACAGTTTTTACCTATTTCTATATATTCAAGTCTAAGCTCCGCTCCCACCATTTACAGAAGCGGGAGAGTCACTGTTCACTCCGTGCCCAGTAACACGCTTCGCGATGCACAGAATTTATGCTATCGCATAAATTCGCGCGATATGTCTCGGGTTTTCCGTGAACTCCGTTCACAAAAAACACCTCGCGGAATATTCCCCGTGGACAGTAACGCAAAAGGCCTGTCTATAACTTAATTATATATTTACAGTCATTGTAGCAGTATAGCACAAAAAAACTAAAAGTGCTAGTGTTTTTTCGCAGAAAATTCGCGGAAATACAAGGTTTCTGCGGATTCTTTAGCGTTTGTATACTATGGACTCTGCGATTTCGTCTGCTTTTTCTTTGCTTTCAAGCTGTTCGATGATGGAAAGTGCGAAATCTATGGCTGTTCCAAGACCTCGGCTGGTAGTGATATTTCCATCTGTTACTACACTGTCTTCACTGGTCTGGGCGCCATCTTTGGCAATGACTTCCATGAATGACGGGTAGGATGTGGCTTTTTTGTCTTTGAGGAAACCAAGTCCTGAGAATACGCTTGGAGCTGCGCAGATGGCTGCGATTTTTTTGCCTTTGTTGTTGAAATCTGTCAGGAGGTCGGTGAGTGGTTTGTATGCTGCAAGGTATTTTGTTCCTGGCATTCCACCTGGGAGAACGAGGATATCGGCATCGGTGAAGCTGGTTTCTGTAAATGTTGTGTCAGTGAGCATGGTGATGCCGTGGGATGTCTGGATCTGGGTGGTTTCTTTGATGGATACGGTTTTGATGTCAATTCCGGCGCGGCGGAGAAGGTCTACTACGGTGAGACCTTCGATGTCTTCGAATCCGTCGGCCAGGAAGATGTATGCTTTTTTGCTCATTTTTTGAGGTACCTCCTGGGTGATTTTTATTGGATTGTTCTATAGCAATTCTATTGTATTTTCTATTGTATTTCTGAAAAGGATTATAGCATTTTTTATGTTTAGTTACAATGTTTTAAAATCTACCAGATTTCTGGAATCAGATCTTCAGGTAAGGGGTTTGGATATGTTTCTCCATCTAAGGTCTCTATCAGCTCTTTTTTAGCATCTTCTACCAGTTTTGGAGTTTGCAAGAAATCTATAGCGGTGAGAGCCATGATTTTGGCGGCATAGAGCATTCCTTTGTGGGCAATGGTGGATCTGCCCTGGGCGACTGCCTGCCAGGAGTGAAGAGCGGTTCCTGCGGCGAATGTAGGAATATTGAGGTGGACGGTTGGAACAATCCAGCTTACGTCACCTACGTCGGTGGAGTATTTGAGGTCGCTGTATAAGTTTTGATACGCGATTGGCTCAAAGATTGGTTTTTTCATTGCTTCGGTTGCATTCGGACCGAAGTAATCCCGGGCGATGGCCGGGAGTTGTTTTTTGTCCTGATCTGAGAGGGCTTGCTGGAAGTTTTGGGCGTAGGTATATTCTTGTTCGGTATAAGTGATTGGGCCGAGTTTTTCGAGGTATGTGTTCATGTGGTCTGCCAAAATTTTGTTGGAGATCAGGTTAGAATATGCAGCTACCTGGCGGATTTCTACGGTGGTTTCGGTCATGAGGGCGGCACCTTTGGCTATGTTGCAGACACGGTTGTAGAGCTCTTTTACCTGGGTAATCTTTGGGGCACGGATAGCGTAGAGTACCTGGGCTCTGGACTGGACTACATTTGGCGCGTCTCCGCCTGTGTCGGTGATGGCGTAATGGATTCTGGCTTCGTCTATCATGTGTTCGCGCATGTAGTTTACGCCTATATCCATCAGCTCTACTGCATCCAGTGCGGAACGGCCGAGTTCCGGGCACATGGAGGCGTGAGCGGGGGTTCCGTGGAATGTGAAAAATACCCGGAAGTTTGCTTTGGTGCTTCCGTAGCATGCTCTCCGGCCCTGTTCCGGGTGCCAGCAAAGGGCAAGATCGCAGTCGTTGAAATAACCGTCGCGGACAAGAAATGCTTTGCCGCCGGCGTTTTCTTCTGCAGGACAGCCGTAGTAGCGGATTGTGCCTTTTAAGTTGTGTTTCTGCATGAAGTTTTTCAGTGCTATGGCAGATGCAAGGGTTCCCGTACCAATGAGCTGATGTCCACAGCCGTGACCACAATTATTAACGCAGGCTTGCATATTGTCATTATTATCCGGCTTTTTATGAGCGTTGTTTGCTTCCGATTCCTGTGATTCACTCTTACCTGAGCCAGATGAATGTTCCACCTGTATTCTTTCTATTACATCTGCTTTCTGTGAAAGTCCCGGCAGTGCATCGAACTCTCCCAATAATCCTATAACTGGTTTTCCAGATCCATATTCTGCAATAAATGCAGTTTCCTCACCTGCCAAATTGGATTTAACAGAAAATCCTTCTTTTTTCAGTGCATGTTGTAGTAATTCTGAGGATTTGTATTCCTGAAATCTTGGCTCGGCAAACTCCCAGATTTTGTTGCTGATTTCGGCATAGTATTCTTTTCGGCTGTCGATTTCTTCTGAAATTTCTTTTATATATTCATTTGTATATCTGTCTTCCTGATTCATTTTATCTCCTGCTTTCTTATTGTAAATGTAAAATACTTTCTGCCGTTACTGTTCACTTCGTTCTCAGTAATATAGCCAAAATTCTTTCCATATTTTTCTATTTATGCTATCATCAATTATAGCACAAAATAAAATATGACACCATTTTACTCATTGGAGGAACCCGAAATGGAAATCGAACGTAAATTTTTAATTTCTAAAGAAAATCTACCAGAAAATCTTGGCTCTTATCCACACCATAAACTGGAACAGGGATACTTATCCACTGCACCGGTGGTTCGTATCCGCAAAGAGGATGATAACTACTATCTCACCTATAAATCTAAGGGACTTATGACTCGTGAGGAATACAATCTTCCTCTTACCAAAGAATCCTATGAACATATGCGTCCCAAAGCCGACGGCATTCTTATCTCAAAAACACGCTATCTGATTCCTGAAAAAGATGGACTTACCATTGAGCTGGATGTATTTGATGCTCCGTATAAAGGGCTTTATCTTGCAGAAGTGGAGTTTTCTTCTGAAGAGGAAGCACTTAGCTATGCACCACCGGCATGGTTTGGAGAAGATGTCACAAATTCCGGTAAATACCATAACAGCCGTTTAAGTCAGGGAAATCTGTAAAATTTAATTGCCTGGCATAGTCAATCGGATATTCGCAATCCGCTTTCGCTACTTGCTCATAACCAAATAACTGCTTCGCAGTTTATCAGAAGGGGCTTGTACCCCTTCTGATACAAGCAAGTCCCCACCCACTGCTTATTGCTCTTCGCAATTGAAGCAGGGGACTTACTTGATTTGGTTAAATTTTACAATAATACTTCTTTCCAAAATAAGGAGACTGCAGTTTTACAAAACACAGTCTCCTCACCTTTTAGCCAAATAAACTAAGTCATCTATTTTAATTGCGATAATTCACCATTCTTCCATGCTTAAAAACTTTCTGATATTTTTATGTTTAATCCCATTCTGACTCATATCGATTTCATCCATTGTGACAACATATTTAGGAAAATTATCACGTACATAATCATACACGCCAAATTCTCTTTGAATCGTTTCCGGAACAGCTAACAGATAAGTAACTTGTATTTTTGAAAGAAATCTACATTTTTTTCCCTTTTTCAGCCGCCCCATTCAAAGCTTCAAAAACAGCGCTTCTAAACCCATTCTTCTCCAGAATCCGTACACCTTCAATAGTCGTACCAGCCGGTGAACATACCATATCTTTCAGTTCTCCCGGATGCATCCCTGTCTCCAGCACCATCCTTGCACTTCCAAGTACAGACTGCGCCGCAAACTGATATGCCTGTTTTCTCGGCATTCCCTGCGCTACTGCTGCATCTGCCATTGCTTCTATAAACATAAAAACATATGCCGGTGAGCATCCGCTTACAGCTCCAACCGCATCCATCAGACGTTCCGGAACTACCTCTGTACGTCCAAAGCTGTTGGTAATCTCACAAATCTGTGCCAGCTCTTCTGCAGACACTTTCCCATTGGTACATACACCTGTCATACCTTCCCCAACCTGAGCTGGAGTATTCGGCATCATTCTTACCACTTTCAAAGGCTGTCCACATTTTTCTTCTAACCAGGCAAGAGTTTTCCCCGGTGCAATACCTACAACTGTGTGTTCCGGTGTCAGTTCACCTTTTACTTCATTCAACACTTCTTCATAAAACTGTGGTTTCACTGCCAAGAAAACCAGTTTTGTATTTTTTACCACCTCATGGTTATCCAAAGTTGTAACCACTCCCAGTTTTTCTTTGCTTCGTTTGCTTCCTTCTTCTGAAAGATTGGAAACAATAATCTCATCTTTTTTATAAAGTCCTTTTTTCAGCATACCACTGATCATGGCAGAAGCCATATTTCCGCATCCGATAAATCCGATTTTCATAAATCTGCTCCTCTCTTGCAATTCCTGTTGCTTTCTGATAATTTATAACTGCTTTTTTCATATCTATAGCATTATAATTCATTACTGTCCAATATGACTGTAAAGGGACCGTCATTCACAAGCTCTACTTTCATATCTGCCCCAAATTCTCCCTGCTCAACAATATCAATGTATTCTTTGCATCTGGCAATTATGTATTTGTACAGATTTTCAGCCATATCAGGGGCCCCTGCTCTTATAAAAGAAGGTCTGTTTCCTCTTTTACAGTCAGCATATAATGTGAACTGGGAAATAAGCAGAAGACTTCCGCCCACCTCCTTCAGGCCAAGATTTGTCTTACCGTTTTCATCTTCGAAAATACGAATATTAACCATTTTATGGATCATTTTATCTGCGATTTCAACGGTATCTTCCTCTCCTACTCCGATAAGAACCATAAAGCCCTTACCTATCTGACCTCGTACTTCACCATTAATTGTCACTTTTGAATGCATTACTCTCTGAATTACAAAACGCATAATTCCCTCTCCTTAATCAATGGATTTCTGTCTGTTGATAGATAGCATAGCACATTTTTATCCGTTTTTCTATTGTAAAGTATCCCTTACGGCTGTTATCTCAAAATTTTATTACTCGCACTCGTCACTCCATTCTCAGTAATGCTGCACAATTTCCTTCATCATCTTATAATAAACCGGAATCAGAAGTGCACAGGCTCCGATCCATGCCATTGGGCTGGCAATACATACAGATGTATATCCGATAATTCCGGAAAGACCTACTGTTGCAGCGATTCGCATAACCAGTTCAATCATGCATGCAGCAAAAGGTGCTTTGCCATTCTGCATGCTCTGGATGGATGTACGGTATACTGCCAGCAGTCCAAGCACAAAGTAAAAGGGAGCTACAATCGTCAGATACATATCTGAATAGTGATAGATTTCTTTTGTGGGATCTGAGAGAAACATTCTTACAATCGGATGTCTCAGCAGCAGAATTCCAATACACATGATCAGATTAAATACTTCTGTCTGGATCAGGCAGGCGCGCACGCCCTGACGGATACGATCCCATCTGCCTGCACCAAAATTCTGAGCCACATAGTTGGAAATTGCGGTCATCATTGCATTGTTTACCAGTACAGAAAGCTGGTCTGCTTTCGATGCTGCGGTATATCCTGCAACTGCTGCAGTACCCAGTGAGTTTACCACTGCCTGCATGGCAAGCTGTCCGATACACATGACAGACATCTGGAATCCCATAGGAAATCCGGTCTTCAGGTGCAGGACTGCCGTGTCTTTTAAATCTGTAAAATCTTCTCTGTGCAGATGCAAAATCGGAAAATTCTTCAGTCCTACAACCAGACTCAGCACTGCGGAAAGGAACTGTGACAGAATAGTCGCCCATGCAGCACCGGCCACCCCCATATGAAACGGTACAATAAACAGAATATCAAGAAAAATATTTAATACAGATGAAAATACCAGGAAATACAGTGGTGTTTTACTGTCTCCCAATGCGCGGAGCATATTTGAGATCATGTTGTAGAAAACGGTAGCACCTGTACCAAGCAAAACTACAAACATATAGTCGTATGCTTCACCGGAAATATCAGCAGGAATCTGCATCCAGCGCAGAATCTGATGAGAAAGCAGACAGCAGATCAGTGTCAGTACTACTGTAAAGGCAATACTCAGAAGTGCGGAAACCGCAACGCTCTTACGCATTCCTTTTTCATCCTTTGCTCCACATTTCTGTCCCAGACAAATACCAAAGCCACCTGTGAATCCATTGATAAAACAGAATACAAAATAAATAATAATACTGGTGGAACCTACTGCTGCCAGGGAGTCTGCGCCCAGCGTTTTTCCTACGATCACAGAATCTGCCAGTGTATAAAAAAGCTGAAACAGGTTTCCCAGAATTACAGGGATCGCAAATTTCAGCAATGACCGGAATGGATTACCTGTAGTCAGATCCATCTCTTTTGATCTTGCCATGTTTCTTACTCCTCTCCTTGCGCGATGTGCATACCAACGTTATAATTGTGGTTATAATAAGCATTGTAAATGAATATATCCTGTGATAAATTGTCAGATCATGTTGATGATCATGCTTCTGTGAGCAATTCATCACAGCGTACATATAATAAAATCGGAGAACTGTAATATGGCTATGCGTAAAATTCTTGTAGATGAAACCAACCGCGAACTTTGTGAACATGGAACTGTCGGTTTTCCCATGACCGTTAATCATGATGACCTGTGGGCATTTGAGGGAAAAAACGTACCTATCCACTGGCACAATGACCTGGAGATCAGTCTTCCCAGAGAAGGAGAAGCTATCTATCAGGTGTATCAGAAAAGCTACACTGTAAGACCTGGAGATGTTCTTCTTCTGAACCGTAATGTACCTCATAGCTGTCATTCACCTAATAACAGTCATGCCAGATACAGTACCTTTCTGGCACGTCCGGATTTCATATATGGCGAATACGGAAGTGATGTGGAACGCAGATGTTTTCGTCCTTTTCTCCAGAATTCTTCTGTTCCCTGCATCCTTCTTACTTCCAGAAACTCATGTACCCGGACCGTAATCCAAAAGCTCAATGAAACAGAAGCCCTCTTTAATCAGAAGACCTTCTGTTATGAGTTGAAGATTAAGGGGCTTCTCTGTGAAATTTTCGGTATGATTCTCTGCGAACACCAGAATGATCTTGCAAAATTTGTTCCAGCCAACCAGCTGGAACTGGAAAGGCTGGAACAGATGCTGAACTATCTTAATACGCATTTTGAATCCATCATCTCTCTGCAGGAACTGGCAGACCAGGTTCATCTGTCCAGAGAGGTCTGCTGCCGCCTGTTCAAAAAAATGACCGGCAAAACAATTACCGGCTATCTGGAAGAATATCGTGTCAACCAAAGTCTGCCTCTGGTTCAGAGCCGCCAATATTCTATGATCCAGATTGCAGATATGACCGGTTTCAGCAACGCCAGCCGTTTTGCCCGGGCATTCCGCAGACAATTCGGATGCAATCCCGGTGAATACAATTCTCTTAAGCTGCAAAAGTGCTAATATGGTTATCCTTCTGCCGCATAGATATTATATTAGGATTCTGTGTCAGAAACCATTCCGGTATTGATTTACATGATACAGATATTGACTTTTTCAGACCTATTGTTTTCCAAAAAAGGACAGCCCCTTTGACTTATTATGCGTCAATGAGGCTGTTCTTTTTATTTGTGTTCAATTGAAGCAGGGGACTTACTTGATTTTGTTAAAGTCCCAGCGTATCATTTACCAGAATCACATGGATTCTGTCTTTATGTCTGGAATATCTGGTGATCAGGAACTGACAGCAGATGGTATCCGGAGATTTGCAGTCAAAGCATTTTCCGGTTTCCTTACATGGAGTTTTGATATCAAATCTCTGTGCATTAGCTGTGGCAGCCACATTTCTGGCACGCTTCATTGCACTGTCAAGATCCGGACAGACTTTGTTTATACCTACAATAAAAATTACTTTTTTCGGGCCCTGGGCAATGCAGGATACACGGTTGGAATTGCCGTCAATATTGACAAGGACGCCATCATCTGTGACTGCATTGGCACTGGATAAAAAGAAATCTGCATCATAGGCTGCCATAAGTCCCTCACGAGGTTCAAGCTTTGCGCGGTCAATATAATTATAATCTCCATCCTGCAGAGCTTTGACCAGACCGATCTCATGTGCACTCATGCATCCACCCATGGCGATTGTGCTTCCGTTTGGGATCAGTTCCAGGGCCTGCTTTAATGCTGTTTCTTTATCTTTTGCATAATACCCGGACATATTGCGGGATTCCAGTCCCTTGATCACTGTTTTTGCCAAAAGTTCGTTTCTTTTTTTCATGTTTGCATCCATTGTTGTGTCCTCCTTAATGTCTGGAGCATGCAGATTGTAGAAATTATTTTCAAACACGCTCTGGTTTTAATTGTTGTCCCAATCATACCATATTTCCGGTTTCATTTCTATTTCAACCAGATAAACACTGCACTTTTTATTACGGTTTATTCACATTCTCCAATACCACCAGGAAACGTAGTAGATGATCCGCCCTGTACTCTTTGTACGACACTGCCATCTCGTGCATCGATTGTGAGAAGCGGTACACCGATGCGATCCATAGTAACGCTGTCTATACCCATTTCATCACCGCCATCTGCATAGGCCGGTTCCTGGGAATTCCAGGTTCCATAGAAATCCCACACCGGAATCAGACTTCCCTCTGTGCTGCTGTTGCCCTCCCGCACGCGCATATATCCAAGCTGGACTTTTGTTATCATCATCTCAACACTCTGTGCATCAATAGAGGGATAACGGCTGAAACTTATGCCACCTACTGCTGGCAGACGGTTTTCCTGTTCTGTCATAATCTGCATGGTGATTGTTTTTTCGAAAATATCTTTGATTTCATCAAATGGCAGAAGAAACAATGCTTCGTCCGAAGCATCTGATACCTCAATTGGATCACTGTGTTGGAAACTCTGAAGTGTTCCGCTGCAGAAAATCATTGTCAGCGATTCATTATCCCACACATCGCACTTCGCTTCATGAAAATTATCGTCTTCATCTATCCAGGGACGGGATAATTCATCATATGGCAGATAAGAATTCCGTATATAATTAACAGGTACACCATCGACCATTCTTTCAAAGAAAAAAGAGGTCTCTTCCAAAGTGCAGTTTTCTTCTGTGAGTTCTTTTGATGCACTGTCAAACAGGTGCCATTCTCCAGAAACAATATCCTTTACATAATTTTCTGCGCCGTCATCAGTCATATTCTGCTTTCCTGCTTTTATATAATTCTGAAATCGTTCTGCTCTTTGTTTTTTCTCATCCTGAGACATATTTTCTTCGTTCACATCATCAAACGCAGCATATTTTTCCCAAAAACTAAATGCTTCTAAATCGGGGAATGTACCTGTATACTGATACGTCAGTCCATCCACCTCATATGTTTCTGCCAATCCATCATAGTCTTGTTTCAACAATTGCCCTTTGGCAAAAGTATCCAGTACTTTCTGTGGCTCTTCTTCAGAAATTGTCACTTTTTTTACATTTTTCAGGCATATGGCATCCACATCCGGCACTTCTATCGGAGCATCGGCTGTCAGGGTAAATTTCATAGGATTTTCCTGATCTGTTCGTTCTGCGGATCTTAAATCGGACTGGATGGTTGTCTGGTAGGTTTTCGGAGCCTGCACCTGTTCAGTGACTGTTTTCTGAACTGTTTCTTTCTCTTTGTTTTCCTCTGTCTTTACAACAGTCTTATCCTTTTCTTCTACAACGGCAGAATGAACGACCTTGTCACATCCTGATATTGTTAAAAGATTCATACATAAAAGAGCTCCCACAAATATTTTTATTTTCTTCATTTCTTTCTCATCCTTTCGCATATGTAGCTGAACAGATAAAATATTTTCTTTGCTGCTTAATTTGGTCTGTCAGATAAAATTATCCGCATTCGCTACGTTCCTGATTCATTAAAAAAGGTACCCTCTTCTTATAAGAAAAGAGTACCATACTGTACTTCTAATGTATTCATCAAGATGTAAACAAGTTGTAAATTTCATCTGTTTAATATTGTCCATGTAATAACGAGTGAATCCGTCTGGATCGGTCAGTTATTCATAATTGAAGCAGAATATTTGTTTGATCAGGTTAAATCCTTATCTTTTTTTATCAAATATTACTCTTACTTTCGTTCCTGTTCCAAGCTGGCTTGTGATGTCCAGTCTGCCTCCATGAACTTCTGCGATTTTTACACATAACGCAAGTCCAAGTCCTGCTCCGCCCTCCTGGCGGCTTCTGGATTTGTCTACCATGTAAAAAGCTTCCGTAATTTTTCCCAGTTCTTCCTGTGGGATTCCCCGACCGTTGTCTGAAACTTCCAGAATTTTCCTACCCGATTCTTTATATGCTTTTACGGTAATACGACCTCCTGCTTCTGTAGCACGGAGAGCGTTATCTATCAAATTTACAAGAAGACTTTCCATTAATTCATCATCCATTTTCATAGAAAAATCTTCGTATTCTGTCTGTAATTGTATCTGTCTCTGCGCTGCCTGTTCTGCCTCTAGCTGAACTACATGTTCCAGCAGTTCTCCTATAGAGTGTGACTCCATTTTTATTGAATCATTCTGATGGAGCCCCAGCATCTGGAGCATTTTTCCGGAAAGTTTTTCAAGTCTTTTTCCCTCACGGCTGATATGTTCCAAGGCACGGTCTTTTTGTTCATCGTTTAGTTTTACATGCCGCAGAGTGTCTGAATATCCAATAATAGAAGTAAGAGGTGTTTTCATTTCGTGGGCAAGTGCTCCCATAAGCATTTCCTGTTTTCCGGCTACTTCCTGCAGTTTTTCCATTTGCTGTACGGTCCGCTTCATCATTAGATAGATAAACAGACCAGCAATGCAAAATACTGCCAGATAGATTCCCAGGAACCAGGCTGCCGTCTGTCTCAGTTCCGTAAACATAGAAGTAACATCACGGACTGAAAGTATTTCGTAACCCTCTGGATTTGTAAGCAGCGCATGCTGTAAAAGTAAGTATTTGTGATTCAGTTTCTGGATTTTGTACTCATAGGAATCCGTTTTGTTGTTTAAACCGAGATTATCCATGCTGACAATCTCATAATCTGTGCGGTTTACTACAGCTTCTTTACTTTCGGAATTAATGAGGAGCATTTTCTCACCGCAGCATCTCAGAAACTGGAATTCCAGATAAGATTTTTTTCCTGTTTCTGACATCTGCTCATATTTACTGTTGTCCCAGAATTGTTCCAGGAGATTTTTTCCATTTGCAAGCTGTCGTCCATAGGTTTCAGCAGCATTATTCAGGCTTCTTTTTCCTGTGACATACAGGCTCAGGACACCGACCGGTATCAGAGAGCACAAAAGTGTTATCAACATAAGTGCTACTGTCCGTTTCCACAACTTCATAGCGGTTAGTCCTCCAGTCGATAGCCAAGTTTTGGGATTGTTTTTATTTCATCGTACAACTCCAGTTTCTTGCGGAGCTGGCCGATATGCACGTCTACAGTTCTGCTCTCTCCCAGATATTCTTCGCCCCAGACACGTTTTAATAGTTCTTCTCTTCCAAGTGCGATGTTTTTGTTCTGTAAGAGCAGGATAAAGAGATCGTATTCCAGTGGTTTCAGGTTTACGGGAATCCCATCTTTCAGAATCTGATGGCTCTGGAGATCTGCCTGAATATTTTTGATTGTGAGAATTCTCTTTGCACGGCCGGTTCTTTCAAGGATTTTTTCAATCCGTACAAGAAGTTCCAACATTTCGAAAGGCTTTACCATATAATCTTCTGCACCGAGTTTCAGGCCTTTTACTTTGGATGCTACGTCATCTTTTGCAGTAAGGTAGATCACCGGGAGATTCTTTGCGCGGAAATCTTCCATCAGAGCAAAGCCATCTTTGCCGGGAAGCATAATATCGACAACTGCAAGGTCTGCATCTTCATTCCATAGCAATAGGCGCTGGGCTTCTATTCCGTCGTAGGCGGCTACTGTTTCGTATCCAGCTATGGTTAGGTTCATACATAATAATTCGGAAATTGCTCTGTCATCTTCGATTACCAGGATTTTGTTTTTCATTTTGGGATCACCTCGATTAGTTTATGGAAATAGTATAACGTTTCGAAGATGTAACGTCTACAAAGATATATATTTTACTTCATTAGTCATACTATTCTATCCACTCATATACCAGATAATCAACCCCTGCATCTATCATAACAGGAGCATCTGAATGCAACTTAGTTATAATCGAACAGTATCCTACATTATGGTACAAATATTCCAGACGTTTGCGGGGTAATTTTGTAATTTTCTTGGTATTCTGGCGTATATAGCATTCTTTATTTAAGATTCGTTTTAAAGTTTTACTACACTTATATACAGAAAAGTCTTCTGGATTACTTAGATGATATTTCAAAATCAAATTCCTGATGTTTGGGCTAAGTTTTCTGACAGAATCATAATAGGATGTATCATTGTCAAAGGTAAATATTAGCCATTTGTGCTCTATACGGATTTTTTTAATTATACAATCATGTGGTACCGGGATTGTCGGCAGAACATCTTTGTTTAAATAATATGTCTTCTTCATTTTCATCTTATCTGTACTGTAAACTTGTCTCCTATTGGTATTGCGTCATCTGTGGGGCTTTCTCCCTCATTATATACATAGCCTGCAGATTCTACGTAGACATCATCTGAGGAATCTTTATCTGTTTTTTCTTCGAATACCTGGTGGGCTGTATCGTTTTTTACTTCATATAATTGTAATGTGATTAATTTTGCTTCCGGAGAGATTTCTTTGTAGCCGGTGAATTCAGGGTCTATGGTTTGTTGGAATGCAGTTTCTTCGCCATTTCTTCCTGTCTCCTGATAGCAGATTTTGTTTCCCTGATCGTCTGTTCCGATCAGATAATAGTCACTGTCAATATACACTGTTCCATCATATGTTCCGTAAATTGTACTTTCGAATGGATTCCATCTGAATTCTGTAAGGTTGAGAATGTTGGAATCGAATTTAATGTTCTGATCCAGATTTATATCTACGGTGTTTTTCTCCAGCTCTTCTTTTGATGTTGTGAGTTTAAATGTATAAGGTTGTGTATTGGCCTGTATTTTCTGGATGTTTTCCCATGTTTCGGCATCAGACATTGCGATCGACCATACTTTGAACTCTATGTTTACAGTTCCCTCTGTGTTGATTTCTTCTCCAATTGTAAAGTCTTCTACTGTTATTGGATTTTCTGACAAAGCATTGTTATTGACTGTTCTTTGACCCAGACCTTGATGGATTTCCTGACCATTAATTCGTACTTCTGTAAATAAGATTTTGTCCTCTATTGTATTCTGTGTATCTGAGTCTGTGTCCTGAGAGGTCAGGTCTTTTTTCGTTTGTTCTTTTCCGGTGTGATTCTTGTCGTTTAAGTCTTCACTGTCGGAATATGCAATCCATAGATTTTTGCTGTCCATTACAATCTCATTCAATGTTATGGTGATTCCATCTCTTGAGATGCTTTTTCCTACAACATTTGTATAAGAATCGGTGTCACCGTTCTCAATTCCCAGTGCCTGTCCGATCCAGGAGGTCACTCTCTGTAATGCTGCTTTTACATCTTCCTGATACTTCAGTGTACATCCTGCAGTGATAAGCAGTATGATTCCGGCTGCTGCTATTTTCCACTTTCTCTGCATCCGTGAAAAGCGGTGCTGTTTTTTCCATGGTTTAGAAGCTTCATATATGTATTTATCGTCCAGATCACCGATCAGTTCTAATGTTTTAAATCCTTTTTCCATATAAATGCTTCACCCTTTCCCATAGTTTTTTTCTGCTTCGATAGAGGCTGGATTTGATTCTGCTTTCTGAAATTCCATGACGGGCTGAAATTTCGCTGATGCTGTCCATATACCAGTAGCGTCGTATAAAAATGTCACAGTCACCTTTTTTCAGGGATTCCAGAAATTTTTCAAGAATTTCCAGAATCTCTTTTCTCTGAATTTCATCATTCAAAGAATATGCTGTTACATCCTCTATCTCTTCCAGTTCTTTGCATAATTCTAATATGTGCTCTGTTGACCGTTTTGCAGCTTTTTTCCTGCGAAAACAGTCAATTGCCAGGTTCCGGGTTATTTTTCCAAGAAAAACAGACAGAATTGCCGGTTTTCTGGGTGGTATGGAGTTCCATGTGGCTAGCCATGTATCATTGACGCATTCATCGGAGTCTTCCTTATCATACAGAACATTCCAGGCAATACTGAAGCAGTACCTGCTATACTTTTCTTCGGTCGCCTGTATGGCTTTTTCCGATCTGTCAAAATACAGATTGATAATTACTGTATCTTCCACTTTTTTCACCTCACGTTTCTTTTATTTTGTCTTCATAAGATAAGACGGATTTTGAATGGTAAAGTTGCAGTTTTAATAAAAATAATTTTCTTTTTTCAGAGTAAACAATATACTGTCGAAAAGTCAACATGTCTTTTCGCTATCTTTTCACAATTTCTGACTGGAGAAATGAAGTATGTTCTGATAAAATGAGCATATAAAGGAGGACAAGCTGATTCCTTACAAATGATAAAAACCAAAAGAACAGCCGAAGACATTTTCAAGGTACGAATGAGGACTATACTTAACGAATAAGGGAGTACCTTATGGCAAACGCTAAACACGAAGATGCTGTTATGAAGATGGGCTTCGACTATTTTCGGAATACGATTCTTAAGACTCTGGGAATTGATTACCAGTATGAAGAAATCGGACCAACAGAGCTGGTGGAACTGACAATTCAGTCTTTGTATATGGACTTTACCTTTCTGACTACGGGTGGGTTCTATATACATACAGAGTTTCAGACTACGGATAAAAAAGAAGCGGATTTGCGAAGATTCCATGCATATGATGCAGTATATTCCAACAAGACAGGGAAGAAAGTTATTACTTACGTCATTTATTCCGGCGGGATTACGAATGTGAAATCTGAACTGGACTGTGGATTATATACTTACAGAGTGCAACCGATTTATCTGAAAGACAAAAATGCAGATGAAGTATTCCGGAAATTAAAGCAGAAGCAGGATAACGATGAAGCTTTTACTGAAGATGATTACGCAGCTCTTTCCCTGACACCATTGATGTCCGGAAAAATGAGCCGCAAGGATATGTTTAAAGAAGCTATTCGTCTGGCAAAGCCCAATATTGAGCTGAGTGCTGAAAAGGCAACCGCCATGTTGTATACACTGGCTGACAAGTTCTTAGACAGAGCTGAGTTAGACGAAATTAAGGAGGTAATGCGAATGACCAGACTTGGACAGATGTTAATGGATGAGGGAATGGAAAAGGGTATTGAACTTAAAGAAACCGACTCTATCAAAAAACTTATGAAAAATATGAACCTGACCATTGACCAGGCAATGAACGCCCTGGAAGTTCCGACAGATAAACGTGAAAAATACCGCAAGACAATTACTCCTGACAATTAATGGATAAAAGTACCGCCATATTGACTTATCACAATCAATATGGCGGTATTTTTCCTTAATACAGTTTTTTGCATTTTCTATCTGTTCATTTCATTGTACTGCACGATTCTTCTCATATTTCCAACCAGAAGCAATGTCAGTACAATGGTTATGATTTTCAACGGAATATTCATATAAGCCTTGCACAAATCCCAATATATGGCAATGCACATAACAGCAACAGTGCCTCCTGTCAATATGCACATAGACATTTTTGAGACATACAGAGCTTTTCTCGCTTTGGTTTTATCGAATTTGAAACCTATTTTCAGATGCCGTGGATAGATATTTTTATATCTGTATGTACTCAATACAATCCCCATCAGTCCATACGAAACTATAATGCAGCTTCCTCCTGCTGATAAAAAGGGAAGAAATGTTACTGATTGTGGAAATACACCCAGATTTTCCAGGATATTTATGGAAAAGTTTATAAGGAATACAATTCCGCATCCACATCCCATCATCATTCCAAGCTGATTCTTCTGCCTCATGGCAGTGTTAAAAACTGCGAAAATCAAAACTGCCAGAACACAGCATAAAAGTATGACTGCAATTGTTCCATATACAGATGACAGATAGGTCAAAATATAATCCGCATTAAAGGCCGGCAGATTTCCCATTACATCTGATCCACTTTTCCCTATCCATTTATTCTGCTGCCAGAATGAGTGCAGCATTCCGGTGAAATAATCCTCTTCTCCACCACCTGAAAAAATAGCCTGTATACGTGAGATCTGATATTCTGTCAGGCTGCTGCTCAGATACCTGATCAGAAAAGCTGCCACAGGCATAGCCAGAAAACCAGCCCAGATTCCGCAGATGGCTTTCTTTTTTCTCACAGTAAACCAGTTCTTTTGAATTGCGATTGTCAGCATAACCAGCATAGATACCAGCATCATGCAAGCCGGCATAAGCGCAGGCATGGCATAGACCAATATAACCGGTGCAATCATCCATATGATTGCTCTCATCAAGCCCTTATATCCCCATCCATGATATTTATACAAAATTGCTCCATATATGGGAACATAAAACAGCATCAGAGTCTGCATGGATATTCCTCTTCCACCTGGCAGCACAATGAAGTATCTTGCTCCATTTAACTGATAGCCACCCAACAAAGTAACCAGGCAGGCAAACAGTAAAATGACGGCAATTATTTTCGAAAATCTTGCCAGTACAGTGTAATCCAGAAGATATAAAATCATCATAACTGCAAGTCCGATCACAACATGGAACACATATCTGTCCGAACCGGCCGCAGCGTTCTCACTGATTTTTCCGGCAATCCCTGCATGTATCAAAACGCCTGCAATGCTGATAAGAACGATTATCCCCAGAAGTTTCCATGCAACCTGAGGCCTGTGGACACTGTCAAGAGAGATTCCTGTTTCCACAGGATCTCCCATATCCCGGACAGCTTCCCTCTCTGCCTGTTCACGATCCATGCCTGCCTGCATATTTGCCTCGATCTGATCTTCTATATGATCCTGAAATTCCTGTTTTACATAGGGCCGCGCTTTCTTACAGCGAATCTGTTCCAGTAATGTTTTCAGATATTCGTCCATAGATCACACCTCCATTACAAGCACATTGCTCACTGCTGCAGAATACTCTTTCCATTCTTCTACTTTCTTTTCCAGAAATCCCCTTCCCTGTCTGGTCAGGCTGTAATACTTTCTGGTCTTTCCGGCTGCCTCCTGTTCGTATACTGTCAGAAATCCTTTATCCTCCAGACTGTGCAGTAATGGATACAAAGTTCCTGCTTTCAGTTCAAACACATTCTGAGATTTCTGCCGCAATGTATCGATCATCTCATATCCATACATGTCCTTTTCTGACAGCAATTTCAGTATAAGCATTGTCATACTCCCGGAAACCAGTGATTTTTCAATTGCCATAGTATTCACCTCCTATTGTATAGGTTGTCTATATATCGGTTATCTATATAATATAAGAATCTGTATACTATGTCAACTGTTTCCGGGATATTTTTAAAAACTTCACTGCTACGGCAACCGAGTTCAGGTATCTACATACTTTTTCGGACAGAAAAACCACCGCATTGTCATATAGTAACACAATGCGGTGGTATAAATCTCTCAAAACAGATCCAGCATACTGTCCAGATAGATTTTTTCTCTGACATGTATCTGGTATTCCGGCTTGATCATGTAATAGAGCAGAAATTCCAGTATCAGGGCACTGCCGAGTCCTCTTCCTTCTATTTTAAAATTTGAAAATCCCATTGGCAGATAGATATCCCGGATATCATTGATTCCAATAAACCCTGGATTCTCCATAGCTTTTGAAAAAAGATAGCCCCTCGACCCGTCCGGTGCCTTGCAGTGATGCTCCGGACAGTTTTCGCCCAGATTCTTGCGGCTGACCGTTTCATAGCAGGCTTTTCTGTCCCTGCAGCCGAACCAACAGCATTCATTGCAGAGAAATTCTACTTTGTCCTTCTCAGCCTGAGACAATGTATTTAACTTATCAAAAGCCTTGTTTAGCCGGAAATCCGGCACAACATAACGGAAATCTTTTCTCCGGATTTCTTCTTCAAACTGTGTAAAATCTGTCAGAACCTTGGTAGTGGTGGAAACAAAATAGAGTCCCGGATACTGCTCCTTAAGATATTCCAACAGCAGTTCTGAATAAATGATCACGCCGTTTTGCGGTTCTCTGTTTCTCTCAAACAACCGGCACAGTGCATTGCATTTTCTGTCTGAAAGGTGCTCCTGGCGAAGCAGGGAATTGCTGAAAGTCAGCCGGGCAGAAATCCCATATTCCTGCATTAGTTCAAGAACCTCCTCCGGATCATTCTCTCCGAAGCCAGCCCTGCCTCCACCCCAGATACAATCTGCCGGAGCACCATATATGGAGCCAATTCCACACCAGTCGTAAAAATATTCCCTGTGTTCCCGGAATAATGGCAGAAACATCCGGTACAACTCATAAAACTCAAACAGCCCGGGCAGGTGAAAATATGCATTCTCCTTCATTAATCTTCCAGTACATCCTCTATGGTTTCCGAAGCATCCTCAAGAGCGTCCAGGGCTTCGATCAGTTCATCTGCTTTTCCTGTGTGTGTCTCCTCTTCTTCATACTCATCGATCAGTGCTGTCAGCTGATCTTTTATTTCTTCCAGACCTTCATAGATTTCCTTTAATTTTTCTTCCCGTTTCATTACGGATGAAAGCTTTACAACTTTAGACATTCTGGTACCTCCCATATCGCATTTTCTTTAGGAAAAATTATAACACTGCCCTCTTTTTGTGTCTATATGATCCTGGAGCGTGTTTGAATAACTGCGCATCGCATTCTCGTTACTTTAGTGATGAGTTAGACGCGCAAATTTTTTACTCAAAGAAAGAACGCACGTTTACGGGTCTTCCCTTATCCGAACAATTGGCTAACAAGCCAGAAAAATCTAATTCCTCCATCACTTTTTTAGGGTATAGACTGGATCGTCGTTAGGTAAACTCAATTCGAAGAAACTAAAGTTAATTTTCAGTTGCCCTAATTCAAAAAAATCATTATAATAATTATTGGTTAGCACAGTTACATTATAACATATAACGGAGAGAAAGATGGTTGTCGTTAGCCATCTTTTTTTTCTTTTTTCAGATAAATTCAGGGAGGGTATGACTCGTTGTGAGTCATGCCCTCCCTGTTTCGGAACTATCTATTTCCCGACGCCCCATAAAAATACCGCTACATCATAGCTTTATTCATGTTTGTAACGGTATTTTTCTAATACATTTTTCCAAATACACTTTAACGTGTCAGATCTTTTACCCATTTATATTTTCGGAAGTGATGAAGTACCCATGGCAGTTTACCGACTTCATCAATACAAGTGCAGGCGTAAACTACCACAACTGGCCAATGGAAATAATAAGTTCCTGCTGCCGCCAGTGGAATTGCCAGGCACCACATGCATACTGCCAGGCTGTACATATCAAACAATGTATCACCACCTGCGCCAAAAATTCCATTAATCGTTACATCATTAATCGCACGTCCGATCATATAGACAGCAATGACTCCGAACATCCCTTTCAAATATGTAGTTGCCTGCGGTGTCAGCTTCACGAAATGCAACACAATCGGTGCTGTCACACACATTAAAAGGGCTGCCACAACTCCACATATGCAGGAGATTTTCAGAAGACGGATACCGTATTCCTTTCCTCGCTTCAGATTTCCGGCTCCAAGTTCATTTCCAACCATAATTCCGGTTGCACCGGAAATTCCCGCGCTCAGACAACATACCACATCTCTCACAACGGCAGCAACAGAGTTCGCCGCAGCTGCATCTACTCCAAGATGTCCCATAAAGGATGAATAGGAAGTAAATCCAATTCCCCAAAACAGGCAGGCACCAAGGAGCGGCATCGCACACTTGGAAAAATCCCTGGACAATTGTTTATTTCTGTGAAATAAAAAATACATCTGTGGATGAATATACCCTTTTCTGTAAGATATTACAACCGAATAGGTCAATTCCACGATTCTTGCAATCAATGTTGCAAGGGCTGCTCCCCGGACTCCCATCGCCTCAATTCCAAAAGCTCCATAAATAAATACTGCATTCAAAATAATATTGAGGCAGACAGTTGCAGAACTGATCGCAGCTGTTGTTCTGGCATGTTCGCTTGTTTTCATGATAACCAGATAACACTGCGAAATTCCTGTCAGTAAATAGGAAAAGCCTGCTATACGAAGGTAGCTTACACCATAATCAATCAGGACACTCTCATTTGTGAAGATCAGCATGAGGTATCTGCCGCCAAATACACAGGCTGCAAAGAATATTACTGATACCAGTCCACAAAGCCGCAATGCCATGCAGAAAATCTCGTCCAGAGTCTTAACATCACCTTTTCCCCAGTATTGCGCTCCCAAGATACCAAGGCTGGCTGTTGCAGCGGACAGAAACATATTCTGGATAAACTGAATCTGTGTTGCCAGCGACACTGCAGACATATAATTCTGATCCATGCCGCCAAGCATAAAAGCATCAGCAACGGCGACCAGTGCAAGCATCAGATTCTGCAATACAATAGGGAACATCAACCCCCATAGTTTGTGATAAAACACATCATTGTTTGTTCTTTTATTCACTTTTTCTTCTCCATTCTACTACAATACTCTCTCGGAATCTCTAAGCCGTTATTTATCTGGCTTCTTTTTTATGTTCTTCAGATACATTATCTATAGAATTATACTTCTGTCCAGTATATCAGAATTCATCTTATTTTTATACCCGTTTTTATTTTATGAGGTAAAGTTTATCAATCATCCTACCCAGAGGGCTTTTGTATCATAGGAACATTACGGGGTAATTCTTTATGATATAAAAAATAAACACAGCCGTATAATTCTTTATATCAATACGACGGTGTTTATTTTTATAAAATCTGGCAGACATTCTTTATTCTGCTATCCTGATCAGGCAGATAAAATCATCCGTTTTCGCTATTTGATTCGGTTAAATACTGAAAGGTTACCGTTTTATTTTTTCTCATCCAGCAGCATCACACCCTGTGCAGGGTTGTGGTCAATGGCTCCTACGATTGGATGCGGTACATACATTTCTTCCAGATATGCAATGTCTTCTGCCGTAAGTTTTACATTCAGGGCACCGGCTGCATCGTCAAGGTAGGAAGCTTTTGTGGCACCGATGATTGGGGAAGCGATGCCTTTTGCCCACTGCCATGCGATTGCAATCTGGGACATTTTGCAATTATATTTCTGTGCAAGTTCATTGACACGATTAACGATCTTCATGTCATATTCTTCCATCCGGTCGTATTTACCCATGGCAACTCTGTCGGTTTTGCTTCTGAGAGTATCTGTATTCCACTGTGGTCTTGTGAGATGTCCGGCTGCAAGAGGGCTGTATGGCATTAAGGAAACATTCATCTGTCTGCAAATTGGGATCAGTTCCCGTTCATCTTCGCGGTAAAGAAGATTGTAGTGATTTTCCATGGTAGAGAACTGTGTCCAGCCATGTTCTTTTGCAGCAAGCTGCATATTATAAAACTGATAACCGTACATTGCAGACGCGCCGATAGCTCTGACCTTGCCTGCTTTTACCAGATCATGAAGTGCCTCCATGGTTTCTTCGATTGGGGTATCGAAATCAAATCTATGGATAATATATAAGTCAAGATAGTCTGTTCCAAGACGGCTGAGAGTGCCGTCAATTTCTCTCATGATCGCAGGACGGGAAAGGCGGCCTTCATTGAAATAAACCTTTGAGGCAATGACGACTTTATCTCTCGCGATATTTTTCTTTAAGGCTCTGCCAAGATATTCTTCACTTGTTCCTGCGGAATAGCCGTTGGCTGTGTCAAAGAAGTTAATACCCAGATCAAGGGCATGTTTGATTACCTTTTCACTGTCGTTTTCGTCCAGTGTCCAGTCATGCATCGTACCTGCTTTTCCGAAACTCATACAGCCTACGCATAACTTTGATACTTCAATATCAGTATTTCCAAGTTTTGTGTATTCCATTGTGTCCTCTCTTCCTGCTCTAATGATTATTTCAGTTTCCCATATTCTTCATCAGAAACTGCTTCGCACCATTCATTGGAGCCTTCTTCTCCCGGAACCTCAACTGCCAGATGTGAGAACCAACTGTCCGGTGCTGCGCCATGCCAGTGTTTTACTTCTGCCGGAATATTGATGCAATCGCCCGGTTTCATTTCGATTGCTTCTTTTCCCTCTTCCTGATAGTATCCGCGTCCTGCAACGCATACCAGAATCTGACCACCGCCACTCTTTGCATGGTGGATATGCCAGTTATTTCTACATCCCGGTTCGAAGGTTACGTTGAAAATTCCAACCTGACTTGTGGATACAGGTGCAAGATAGCTCTGTCCTACGAAATACTGGGCAAAAGCATCGTTTGGTGCACCGATTGGGAATACCATGGATTTGGCATGTGCTCTCATGGCTTCATCTTCATATGAAAGGTCTCCTTCGCCATTCTGCCAGATTTCTTTTGCCAGATTAAATACCGCCCAGCCTTTTGGCCAGCCTGTATAGAATGCTACATGAGTAATGATCGCTGCGATTTCTTTCTGTGTAACGCCATGATCTTTTGCGTTCTGTAAATGGAATTTCAGAGAAGAATCTGTGATTCCGGATGCCATTAATGCTACAACTGTGATAATGCTTCTTGTTTTTACATCGATATCCTGATTATTCCAGTTTTCTCCGAAAAGTACATCATCGTTGAAATGTGCAAATTCCGGAGCAAATTCTCCGAGTGCGTTTCTGCCTGCGGTCTGTACGATCTTTGCCATTATAATTACCTCCAGCTTTATGTTATCAATTTTGTTGTCTTATGATACCAGGCTCAAAAAGTCTTTTGACCCTAACCTCATTATTTGCCTGTTTGATTCTTATAAAGATTTAACCCAGTTCTCAATTGCCTGCTTGCTTCCGTCATTGAGAAGTTTGCCTTCACGGATTTCTGCGCCCGGTGCGGATGGCTGTAATTCCTGTACTGTTTTTCCAAATCCGCTTCCACCGGATGTTGCAAAAAGTGTGATCTTCTTTCCTGTGAAATCATAAGCTTCCAGGAATGTATTGATAATTGTCGGTGCTACATACCACCAGATTGGGAAGCCGATGAGAATTTCATCGTAATCTGCTGCTTTTGCGTCCGTTGGTTTGATTTCCGGTCTGGATGTTTTATCTTTCATTTCCACACTGCTTCTGGAAGTTTTATCCATCCAGTTTAAGTCTGCTTTTGTGTATGGTACAGTCGGTTCGATCTCATACAGATCTGCACCTGCTGCCTCGGCAACCATTTCTGCGATTCTCTTTGTTGTTCCGCTTGCGCTGAAATAAGCTACTAATTTTTTTGACATGATAAAATTCCTCCTTGTAAGCTTTACTTTGTAAAAAGAATCCTGCCTACAGAATCTCTCACCTGCGGTTAGTAGTTTTAATCTGATTCATTTCTGCCGCAATGCTATCCCGTCCGAAAGACTTTTGTATTATAAGACTATTTCGGTATAATTTTTTATGATAAAAAATGTGCAGAATACTTTTTTCATATCCTGCACATCATTTTAATCTCTTTATTTAATTATGTCTAATACTTATATTGCATCATTTTTTATGCCTGAAAAGCATTGGTCTGAAATGTTTTAATCTCGTCAATGAATTTGTTTACAGCTCTGGAATGTGGAATGTGTCTTCGCCATGCAATTACGGTACTTGTTTTAATCTCCGGAAACAGTTTTTTCTGCACGATCAGATCATTCCGCCAGTATTTTACAGCTCCTTCTACAGAGATCGGATATCCCAGTCCCTGCATCGCCATAACGCCAGCATTAGTTCCGAGATTGCTTGTAAAGGCAATATGAATCTTCTGGAAGTCTTTTCCAAACCAGTTGGCAATCTCGCTCTGAACATTAACTCGTTCCGGAAAAATCAGTGGTTTTCCGATAAGATTCTCTTTTGTAATATATTCATTCTGTGCAAGAGGATCATCCGGGCACATTCCTACTACCCAGTGGTCACTGTTTTTGATTCTGACATAGTCAAGCCCTTCCGTGTCTATTGGTTCCAGAAAAAGTCCGATGTCTATCAGACCTTTGTTCATCATTTCGCTCACTACATCTGCTGTTGCAGTATGAAGCGCGATCTGAACCATAGGATATTTTTCCCGGAACTGTTCGCATATCTTCGCAAGTGTTTCTACTGCGGCAAACTCCCCACATCCAATTGTGATCGTACCCTCGATTAATTCTTTATTACCCTTGAACTCATCAAGCAGACATTCTTCGAGATCTATAATCTCCAGTGCTCTGCGCTTCAGAAGAATGCCTTCTTCTGTAAGCGTGATGTGATGCCCTCCACGTTTAAAAAGCGGGGTTTCCAGTTCCTCTTCCAGAGCAGCAAGCTGTCTGGAAAGCGTTGGCTGGGTGATATGTAATTGTTCAGCTGCTTTTGTGAAGCTTTGTTCTTTCGCTACTGTCAGAAAATAGTGTAGTACTCGTAAGTCCATAGTTTGCTCCTCTATTTTTCCATCAGATATGCATATTTACGCATCTGCCTTCTTTTTCAGAATCATAATCCATTGATGATCATCTGACATACGCCCCTGTGTTTTTTCAATAATTAATAACGGATCATAAAATGGAAGCCCCATCTCTCTCAGAATATCCTTCCTGTGATCGCGTGTTCTGGGAAAACAGCGTTCTTCGAGAAAATATTCAAAATCATCCCAATCCGGATCAGTTACAACTCCAAATGCACGGAAAATGATCTGGTCTGTGTAGTTTTTAATCTTGATTTTTTCATGCCTGAAATCAATATCTATCGTTGTACACAGATCATCATGATTCATAAAATTCATGCGCATTTTCACATCCGGATCATCAGAAAAATTATAGGCTCGCTTTATCTGACTGTAAATCGTCTGACGGGAAACGTGATACTGTCTGGCAATATCTGTAATTTTTTCTCCCCGGTTCTGCAATGCCAAAATATGTGCCAGCTGCTCTTCTGTAAACGAATTTTTCCTTCCGGTATTTTTCTTCTTTTCAGAAATACTGCTGTTATTCATATCTGCCTTCAAGCATCTGTAATTGTCAGCATCTCTGGATATCTGCTTCAGTTCATGAATATCTGTTGTTCCAAAAATCTGCTGTATCTGATCTTGAAAGTTCATATTCATATCACCACCTTCAAAAAGACATTATGGAAACCACTTTCACACAGAACAGTTTGTGTAATTGAGTATAGCATGAAGCAAAAAGAAGTGTCAAGAAATAGTTTCTTGACACTTCTCTGCCCATATCTACTCAATATGATTATATATTTTTCATCAGATTGCCAGAAGGTTCTTGATTGCTTCCATATAAACCAGAACTGCCTCTTCCATTCCGGATACGAGGATAAATTCATCTGCACTGTGGATACGATAATCAATTCCAGGTTTCTCAGGTCCAAATGCAATGATATTCTTAAGAGACTTTGCATAAGTTCCACCACCGATCACCATCGGCTTGTTCTCTGTATCGCCTGTTACATCTGTGTAAGCTTTGTATAAAGCATTTACCAGTGGGGATTCTCTTGGGAAGAATAAGGCATCGCCAATTCCCAGAATCTCTATACGTCCATTCTCATCCTCAAGTCTGCCCTCACACATCCTGCGAACTTCATCTGATTTCAGTGTTACAGGTACTCTGATATCAATTGTACAGGAGATCACATCATTCTCTGTTTTGATCATACCGTTGCAAAGAGTAAGTTCACCATACTCATCTGCAAATTTCAGTCCAATGCCCTTACCATCGCAGGATGTGCCGATATGTGTATTATAGAATTCCACAAAATCATCCTTAAATCCTGCTTTCTCGAGACATTCAAAAGTAACACCTATTGCATTGACACCAAGAGTCGGTGTGCTGGCATGTGCCGGAACTCCCTTTGCATAAATACTGATCTGTCCACTTTCCTCTGTCACCTTATATTCCTGAAGCTTTGTCTCTGCAAGTACAGCTTCCAGTCTCTCCTTCAGTCCTTCTTCGGCAGGAACAACTATTGTGGAGGAATCGCATACTGCGTTAAAAACAAAACCTCCATCTGCAGAGATGATTTTCGTGTTCTTGGAATAAGCCATCATCTGCAGAAGTCCCTTTTCTCCATGAATACACGGGAAGCTGGCATCCGGGGTAAAACCACAGGATAATTCTTCTGCCACTTCATTATAATGTTCCATACATTTGGAACCTGTTTCCTCATTACATCCCATAATGAGACGTACTCTCTTGTTCAGCTTCACACCTGAATCGCGGAGAAGCTTCATTGCATAAAGAGCTTCCAGAACAGGTCCCTTATCATCTGTTGTTCCACGACCGTAAACATAATCACCCTCTCGCGTCAGTTTAAAAGGATCATAGCTCCAGTCGCCGCCTACAGGTACGATATCCAGATGTCCGGCAATACCAACAATCTCATCGCCCTCACCCATCTCTGCGTAACCACAGTAATTGTCCAGATTGACGGTCTTAAACCCAAGCTCCTGTGCAATCTTAAGACCTTCTTCCAGTGCTTTGGCAGGTCCTTCTCCAAAAGGTTTCCCCTCTGCGGGAGTGCCAAGCTGAGAATCAATGGCAACCAGCCTTCCCAGATTGGTAAGCATCTCCTCTGTTAATCCATGAATCTGTTCTTTGATATCCATATTTTTGCGCCTCCAGTTAAATACTTTCTTTATCTTTGAAATATCTTTATCACTATTTTCTCATTTTATCATATTCGGGCACAAAATAACAGCAGATTCCAGAAATGATTTCTCAAAACACGATTTTTAACCTTCACTCTATGGCCAGATAAAATTACAGTTTCCGGCCTCCAGACCGTCAATGAGAATGTTCTGGCCTGTACAGAAGCGGTTTTTTACCGCCATAAAGTAAATCCACTCTGCTGCCTCTTCCACAGACATCCACCGTTTCAGAGGTGTAAGCTCCATGATCTGATCCCAGAGCTTTTCATCCTCCATCACCGGTCGGTTCAGTTCAGTCATAACCCCGCCGAAATCCAGACTGTTGCATGTGGCCTGATAAGGAGCTATCCTCATGGCCACGTTTTTCGCATAGGAAAGGACTCCTCCTTTGCTTGCCGCATATTCCGGAAATTCAGACCCTGTATGTCCGCTTGCTGATCCGATCATAATAACAGAATAAATATTGGGATGAATGCCGTAATGTTCTGTAACAGAAATCGTTCCCTTCAGATTTACATCAATATCATCTCCATTCTGAACCCCTGCGTTATTGATCAGAATATCTACCGGTCCGATTTCCGGATAAGAGCCTTTGTCTCTGATATCCAGACAGAAATGAGTATATTTCGGATGTTGGATCGTGGATAGATTTTTATCAAATCCATAGACTTCATGATTTTCTTTCAGAAAAAATTCTGCACAGCCTTTCCCAATTCCGGATGCTGTGCCTGTGATCAGAACTTTCATCAGGCAAAATTCTCCTTCATGCTTTTACGCAGCGCTGTAATAAGAACTGCTGCTACTGCAATACACAGAACCCTGTCAATGTAGTCCGTGATAAACTGAACCACAAAACAGCTCCCTACCATTCCAAGAGGTGTTTTTGCCAGAAGCTGCACAAGAACAGTGGATCCAGAGGAAGTGATTCCTCCAAATAAAAACGCCGTAATACAGGAACTGATTATGGTAGATGGAAGTGTAATCACAAGAGCAGCCGGAAATATCTGCCACTTTTTCGGCTGGAATTTTCTGTACACAAGACCTGTCACAAAACCAAGAAGAATTCCTACCGGAGCGTAATACAGGGAATAAATATCTACAGTCATTCCCATCAGCAGGCCGCTGAGCAGATTAGGCAGCATTCCATAAAAGGGTCCCAGGACAGCAGCCACAAATACTGTTCCAATACTGTCCAGATAAATAGGAAGCTTCAGAAATAAAGCAATCTGTCCTCCCACAAAATTAATGCAGATAGCAAAAGCGATCATACAGATTTTCTGTACACTTATTTTTTCAGTTTTCATTTTAAATCTCCTCGTATTAAATCTTGTAAAATATCCAGTTCTTCCGGTTTCTGATCAAGGATCCTTGAAAGAAACATCTGAAAGAATCCATACACATCTACCTCAGTCAGCACCCTTGCATTTGATGCTTTCCGATAGAAATTCATAGAATCCACAACAGACTGTCCAAGAGAAATCCCCTCTGTTTCAATCTGTACATAGGAATCAAAACCTTTGCAGAGTTCCGGATTGATAAAATATGCCACTGCCAGGGGATCATTGATCACACAGCCAATGATATGCTCCCATTCCCAGTGGAAATCAAAATAGAATTTCGTAATCTTCTTTACAAATTCTCCTGTTTCTTTGTTCAGACGGCACATATACTCCAACAGATCAGGCGTGAGCACAATCTTTCTCGTCACATCCAACCCGACCATATGGATTTTCTGACCATTCTGATGGAGTGTCTCATACACCAGGGAAGCGCCGTCCGGGTCACACCAGTAATTGTATTCTGCAACAGGTGAACAGTTTCCATGACTTTTAAAGCTGCCGCCCATGGAAACAATTTCCTCAATACAAGAAAATGCTTCTTTATCCTTCTGGATCAGTCTGGCAAGATTGGTCATAGGTGCCAGTTCGATTATGGATACTTTCTCTTTTTTCAGCACATCAGCAAGAAAATCCACAGCACTGATCTGCTGCTGATAACCAGTTACTTCAGGCAGAAAGCTTTCGCCAAGCCCGTCTTCTCCGTGAGTGTCCAGAGCATTCACATAATCCCGCCTTAAGGGAGTACTTTCCCCAATGTATACAGGAACGTCCAGACGGTTCATCTGCTTCAGGATTTTCTTTGCATTTCCAAATCCCATCTCCACCGGTGAATTTCCACACACAATGGTGATTCCGATCACTTCGATTTCCGGTGATTTCAGTGCAAGCATAATCGCAAGACTGTCATCAATCCCCGGATCACAATCAATAATTACTTTTCTTTTTTTCATTTAATTCCTTTCTGTCAAAGCAAAAAAAATACTTTTGTTTATCCCTCAATAAACAAAAGCATCAGCAAACAGACCGCTTATGACAACTCATAAACGACCGCAATATTTTTTACTTTGCCTAGTTTTTTATACTGGGAGGGTTTCGAACCAGTTTCGTTGGTTATTTTAACACATATTTCCATGCATGACAACAGTTAGCGCATACACCATTTGAGATTTGCAGCATATTCTAAGAGCAGAAATCTCGTGACATGCTCCCGCCACTTAAATCTTACAGATTTTGAAGTGGGGGCTTCCTGCTCGATTGCCCTTCAGGGCAAAGCTAAAACAGGCTATCCCCGCGTGTCCCGCGGTTCTTTTTTATCCGGTTACGGATCTTTTCTGTGCTATTATGCACATTTTTTATATATT
>ERZ791834.276-NODE-276-length-41903-cov-38.656_pt1 | contig 41903 bp, 38 predicted proteins | sample MGYA00510293_ERZ791834 | MGnify/ENA primary metagenome ERZ791834 (study PRJEB30046, sample SAMN00715253) | human gut metagenome | study: EMG produced TPA metagenomics assembly of the A metagenome-wide association study of gut microbiota in type 2...
AGCTGTTGAAGCTACAGTTGGACGTCCAGCATTCGTATCATTCGATGCTGACAAATTGGAAGGTTCATTGACACGTCTTCCAGAACGTGATGAAATCAACCCAGAAATCAACGAAGCACTTGTCGTTGAATTCTACAACAAAATGCTTTAATTTTAAGAAAAAACTTGCAGAAAGCCTACAACAGTGGGCTTTTTGTTTTGTCTTAAACCGTTGATTTCTGGGTTTGCTTAGATATTTGCTAGATTGATTTCATAGCCGTTTCAAAGAATGAGACGGCTTTTTTTGCGTTTTCTTTTGAGAGATGGCTGTATATATCCATTGTCATGGATAATTGAGAGTGTCCTAGACGGTGCTGGAGTTCTTTGTAAGGTATTCCAGAGTTAAGTAACAAACTAGCGTGAGTGTGTCGGAAGCCGTGAAAACCAATATTAGGCACTTTAGCACGTTTAAAGTGGGTTGATAATCTAGTGAAAAGGCTACGGTTATTAGCATAACCATTGATAAAGTCTGAAAAGACTATGCTTTCAGTTTGGCCGAGCTTCCAAGCCTCTTGGGTTTGTCTACGTTTGTACTGTTTTAGCATTGTGACTGTCTGATTGTCAATGTCAATATCACGGTAACTAGATTTTGATTTAGGACTATTTATCTCTTGCTTATAGTTTAGAGTCTTTGAGATGTGGATAATAGCACCTTCTAAGTCAATATCAGACCAACTTAGCGCAAGTACCTCGTTGATACGGCAACCAGTAGCCAGTAAAAACTTATATAGAGTTACCTCGTAAAAATAACGGTATTTGCTAATGTTTAAACTATCGAGATAATCAAGAAATCTTTTAAGTTCCAAATTAGTGAAATGTTTTACCTTTTGACGATTTGCTTTTTTAGTATTTCGGGGCAAAATGACCTCACGCGCTGGATTAAACGGAATTGCTTGCATGACCACACCATACTGTAAGATACGCTTATTAAGCGCGTGGATCTTGTCATAATGGAGATAAGCACCAGCTTCTCCCTTGTTAGTTTTATCAGCAAGTTTATTGACTATGTTTTGAATAAGTGGAGTAGTAAGTTTGTCAAGTTTATAAGCTCCAAACAGAGGTAAAACATGGTTATCTATTAGCCTCTTAGTAGCGTCTTGACTATTTGGCTTTACCGTATGCTTGTGGTTATCCCACCATAGGCTAGCCAGTTCCTCGTAGGTTGATATAGTAGAGGCTTGAAACCTAGTGGATCCGTTTATCTTAAAGTCTATAACGGCGTCTTGCGCTTTTTGTTTTACCTCTTTTTTGGTTCGGCCCGTGATTTTTGTTGTGACTTGTTTCCCAGTTATCTGGTCAATTCCCAGATAGATACTGGAGCGGTATACTATTGATCCATCTTGTTTTGTATGTTGCGTTATTTTCATGATTTAAACCTTTCTAATTCATCAGCAGGCAAGCTATTATTAAAAAGGTTTTAGTTTGTGGTTTAGATCATGCTAGGGCTTCACAGGTTGCCCTGTATTCAATTTTAAGGAGTTAGACGGAAAAATTGTACCAGAATAAAAAAACAAGACGAATATGGGGCTAATGCTACGTTTTAAGTCATGGGGATTTATTGACAAAAAAGAGCCTGTTCAATGAACAGGCTCATGTATCCGCAAAGGGATAGCGTCTTCTTAATGCTCGCAAGGAGCTATGTACTATTATTATAAGCCTCTTTTTTTTGAATGTCAATTATTTTTATTTTTTGAAAAAGTTTTTTTGAAGATGTTCGTCAATTTTGTTGAGGATATCATCCGAAACACGAAGACCTTTAAGTACCCCGTATCTATTTCTTGGGTCGAAAATACGCAGTTTGCTTACAGTAGTAACTTGACCAATTAGAGCTATGCTACCTGTCTTCATTTTATCAATTTCTGCCTTAATTCGTTTTGCGTAAGCAAGTTCGTTCTGAAATTTGGCCAGTTCTTCTTCAGTGGCTTCTGGTAATTGAATACTGCTTAATTTACTGAGTAATTTCTTAAGTTTATTTGTTAATTTTTCATAAATCTCATTACCAATAAAAATTTGATTTTTGCCAAGTTTATCTAAATCGGTATGAGGTTTAACAGAAGTGAGAGGTATGACAGTGAACACTGGATTACTTAAATCATTATCCGCATCTATTACAATAGCGTAATGCAATCCACCTTCTTCACTACCAACATTAAATCCTAAATGAACTTTAACAATACTTCCGCGCTTGTATTTTAGCATTTTGTTCGGAGAGAAGTTTTCTTCTCTATCTAAATAGTTAATCCAGTCTAAAATCCAAAAAGATATTTTTTCAGCTTTTGCTTTTTGTTCTCCTTCAATTAATCCAGTTAGATAGTCATCAAATTTAGCCAGCATTTCATTTTTAAAGTTTAATGATTCGTTTTTAGATAATTTCTTTGCCATAATAATCTCCTAAAGATCACCAACGAATTATAGATACTCATCTAGTACAAGTTAGTCGGTAGTTGTTTTTAAATTTTATTTAGTAACATTAGTTGATAGTATAGGTTTTAAGCTAACTCCGAGCGAACGCCGAGAAATCACGCGCTTCAGTCTAAATTGCTCTTTTAGGGGAGCCGAAAGCGCCGATTTTATGTTTTAGACTTTGTGGCGCGTGGGTTAGTCTATACCCCAAAGTAACGCAAAATCATCTAGATTTTCTTTATCTTTCTTAGCTTCTTGAAGAGCTAAAGACTTAATTTCTTCAAATAGATTTTCAAACTTTTTATATAATTTGTTGTAATATTCTTGGTTGAATTCCTTATCTTCAAAAACTATGTAGAATTCACTACTTGTTTTTTGAAATACAATATCTAGCCAGAATAGGATATTACTTGTCTTTAGCGCAAGGGCATTTAAAACTTCATAGTTGTCTTTGGGATTGTATTCATTTAATGATTCAGTGATAGTAGTGAGAAACTCTTCAGGACTGATTGGGAAATTTTTACTCTTTGCTAGTTCAATTATTTCCTTGTCCCTTTTCTCTCTCTCTTTTACTTTCTGAAAAATTTTATCTTTTGAAACATTTTTTACGAGGTATTTTTCTTCGTCTAATTGTTTATCTAACATATATAAAAATTCTTTGTAAACATCTTTGTCAGAAAAGCGAGGGTCAAGATCAGATTTTTTCACTCCCAAATAATCAGCAAGTTTTTGAAGATTGCCAGATGTTGGCATTGATCTACCTTTTACATAACCAGTTATTGTACTTTTAGGAATTTCTAAAGCATTATGCAGGTCTATCTGTCTGATACCTTTTTCTTTCATAACACGGTTAAGATTATTAGAGAAATATTCTCTATTCTTTAAATCCTGAGGACTGTTTTTAGCCATCTTTTCTAACTCCTTAACTCTAGGTTATACATAGATTATAACACAAACAGAGACACAAAGTACGAAAAAAATAAAACTTTTTTTGAAATTCGTTGACAAAGTACGAAAAAAATAGTACAATCAAGGAAACAAAGATTAGGAGGAAATGTTTTTCATGAAACAAATAACCTTAAGAGGTGCACGTATATCAGCAGGTTTCACTCTTCGTGAGGTAGGCGAAAAAATTAACAGAAGTTTTCAGACTATAGCGAAGTACGAAAAAGATAGCACTAAAATTCCGCTAGATTTATTACAGGAGTTGAGCGCTCTTTACAATGTGCCGATGGATTTTATTTTTTTAGGAAAAAGTACGAAAAAAATAGTACCAAAATAGAAAGGAGCCAAACTATGGAACTAGTATACATGGACGGTAAGAAAGAGCCGTATACTACGAGCGCAATCATAGCTGAATGTGCTGGAATAAAACACCACGCAATACAGGAACACATTAGAAAACAGATTGCACGACTGGAACAGTTTGGAAAGGTGTCATTTAAAATGCGACCTTTACAAAGTGGACAACAGGCAAAAGATTACATTTTGAACGAGCAACAGGCTACTTTGCTTATTACATTCTTAAAGAATACTGAGCAAGTGGCCAACTTCAAAACAAACCTAGTCAAAGCATTCTTTGAAATGCGTGAGGAACTTTCTAAGTTTCGTATGCAGAGGGCGCTAGAAAAGCCAAAAAGAAAAACACTGCACGACAGTATTGAGAACTGGGAACAAGCACCAAAGCACGCGCACAGCACCATGAATAACTTATTACTAAAGGCAGTGACCGATAGGAACGCTAAGCAGTTAGTGGAAGAACGTGGGGGCTATAATGGCATTGATAGCTTGACCAGCGATGAGTTGGAACAGTACCAAGCTTTTGAGGATATGGCAATAGCTATGATTAGCTTGAATATGAGTTATCAGGAAATCAAAGCTATGGCATTCAGAAATAAAAAAACACGCCAAACAGGCGCGTGATCGCAACAAAAAAAGGCTTAGCAATAACCACACCGCAGAGCCTTTCACACTATCACTAAAACAAAATTAACAAAAAGCAGGCAAGCTATTATTAAAGAGGTTTTAGTAAATATTTATACCTAGATTATAGCATATCTAGGGTACTTTGACCATACAGAGAGCGCTAACTCTTTAAACTGGTGTTATTGAATTGTATTGTAAAGAATTGGAGTAATAAAAAATGGTAGCAACAAATGTAACACTAGAAGTTGAAGGACTATCTGGAACTACTTTATATCAACACGCTGAACGATTGGAACGACTTCACCAAGACTACACTCTTGAAGGTGATGAAAGCTATTCTGAATTAGAACAAAAATACAAAAGCATTCTTGAGGAAATAGAACTTTTGGTAATTTCAACAAACAGCGAGGCAAGTACTTGGAGAAAAGAAACGGAGAGTCATGCTGATTTTATAACAGGCAACGTAAAGGTTTTGATGGGACTGTTAAATTTCTTTGATTATAGGGTATCTATTAAGAAACAATTTCAAAAATTAGGCCCTTTTTCAAATACCCGATATACGATATTAGAACAAGTTGTTTATAAGACAATGAAAAGTATAAATCCAAAAGTGACCTACAAGATGATAAGTGATTATGTTTTAGAATTGATAAAGCAAGACTTTGCTAAGTTAGAAACTGAAGAAGATAGCGTACTTTATAAAATGGCTAAAGATAAGAAATGAGAATAAGGCTATGACAGTAACAGACTTAAATAATATAAATGAACATGGTTCAAACAGCGTCCTAAAATTATATCCTAACCCTGAAAAAATGCCAGATAAGCCATATTTTACTAAAGAGATTTTTCTAGATATCTGTTTAAACGATATGAAAAAATTAGCAGTAACCAGAGGTTTATTATCTTTTACATGGATAGATCATCAGGCAATGGACCTTATCCAAAGTACTATAGATACAATCATGAAAAATCAAGAAACCATACTATATGGGGTAATGAGTGGGCAAATAACCTTTTTAAATAAAGCTGATAAGGGGGAAATGAATGAATCTAACCGTAAATGACAAGCGAGTATTAAAATTAATTAAAGTAGGAGCTGAGAACTCAATTACAGGGGCAGAAATTAGCCTAATTACCAAGTTATCAGAAAGAACCGTACAGGATATTATCAGCCGTCTGATCACGCGCTATAGCATTCCTATCGTCGGTGTACGTAATGGAGCTTTTAGAGGGTATTTTATCCCCGCCAATCAGGAAGAGCTATTGGACGGTGCAAAGGCATTCTATAACCAAGTACAAGAAGAGCAGAAGCGTCTAACCGTCCTTTTAAATGCTGATTTAGAGAGTTATAAGCCATTACTTAAAGGAGCTAATGAATATGTTTAGTCTCAGTAAAGAGAGCGAGCTAGAGCTAACTCATGGTGTTTTAGACCTTGTGGAGAATTACTTGGGGGCGCGTGATACAATCAAACCACGTTTAACGGGTTTAATTTCGGCTCAAGTAGCTATGGAAGAATTAGACATAAAATATAAGACGTTGCAAAAGTGGGAAAATGCAGGGCTAAGACGCTACCAGCCCCCGCTAGAAGATACACGGAAAGTCTATTATAAAGTGAGTGATATCTTGATCTTTTTGGGGGTGGAAAATGGCAAAGACTAAAGTTTATTTTTGGCTTAGGTTTGATAAAAAATTTTTTGACAATATTTTTATCAAGCGACTAAAGAGTGTGAGCGGTGGTTACGCCATGACTGTGATTTATATCCGTCTTATGCTTGAGAGTCTAGAAAGTGACTGTATTCTGTACTATGAGGGGTACTTTAATGAACTGACCGAAGAATTGGCTTTAAAGTTAGATGTGTCAGAAGATGATATCCAAATGACTATGGCCTATTTTACAAAATGCGGTCTTATTCAAATTGACACAGACGGAAATGCTAGGTTTCCACAAGCTGAAGCCTTACTTGAACAAGAAACAAACTGGGCACAATACAAGCGAAAAAATCGTAAAGTTGGACAAATTCCAACCAATTTGGACAATGTCCAACCAGTGTCCAACTCGTGTCCAACAGAGATAGAGAAAGAGAAAGAGAAAGAGATAGAGTTAGAAGAAGAGATAGATAAAAAAACCTCTGCTACTGAAATTTCAAGTTACTACCAAAAACGCATAGGGATTATAGACGGACAACAGTATCAGATATTGATAGACTATCTCACTCTTGACGGTATGGAGCTAGAGGCTATCAAGACTGCCATAGACAAGGCTGCAGATAACAGCAAGCGATCTTTTAGCTATATCAATTCAATACTCAAGAACTGGAGAAATAACGGGATTAGAACCATGGTACAAGTCGAAGACGAACAGAGACAGTTTCAGCAAAAGAAACAAGGTCAGTCTGACAATGATATTCAAGACCCGTTTACCTACTGACGGAGAGGGGAAGAAATGGAATTACTGAATGCAGACCAGCTCAATGAAAAAACAAAGGTCACTGATGAGCTTTGTCCAACTCATCAGATTAACCTTGTACAATTTAAAAAGCCAGAAGGTTATACATCTCCCTACTGCATGGAATGTACTAGGGAGGATATTAAAAAGACAGAGATAGAGGGCATAGAAAAAGCCTTAGGGAATAATCTAGACTATTCAACCTATGATGTGCTAGCGCGTGAAAGTACGGTGTCAAATGAGCTGAGAGAGGCCTCTTTTAGCACTTTCAAAGTAGAGACAAAAGAGGAACACAAGGCCAAGGAGTTCGCTATCAATCAAGCTAAACAATACCTAGACGGTATGAAAGGGAATACGCTATTTATGGGAGATTCTGGGACGGGGAAAAGTCATTTGACTTATTCCATGGCCAGAGCTTTAAACGAGGGCTACAAGGCCAAGGGAGAGCCTAAGAGCGTGTTATTTGTCAGCATATCAGAGATAGTCACTCGTATTCAATCTGGCTGGCAATATAAAAATAGCGATTTTACAGAGCATGACGCTGTAAAGCTATTGACAGAGGTTGACTTCCTTTTCATTGATGATTTAGGAACAGAAAGTACAATGAACAGTCAGAAGATCGAAGCGAATAACTGGGTTCAAACTTTCCTTTTCAAAGTCTTTGACAAACGAGAAACAACAATCATCAATACTAATCATAACGGGCAAGAGTTGGCGAGGATATATAATAAAAAGCTAGTCAGTCGAATAGGTAAACAATCAGAGGGAAATGTATTCAAAATGACAGGCATTAAAGATAAGAGAATGAAACGCAATTTTTAGCCAGAGAAGTGAGGAAGCCAATGACAGAACTTAAAGAACTCAATCGCAAGCATGATAATTTCAGTGAAGAATAGCAGTAAAGGGGCATTGCCTCTTTTTGCGATTTATTCTTATCCCAATAGATTTGGGTTTTCTATATATAGGGGGTATTTTGAACGAATGGAAATTGTAAAATCTATTTCTATAGAGTCATTTATAGAGCCAATGAAAAATAAAAAACTAACTCATGGTATTGGTAAGTTAGACGAGGAAAGGCTAGAAATAAACCTAGATGATTTATTTATCACTTTTGGGAAAAATCATTTTGATTTAGAAAGGCTATCAGGAACTATGGGCGGTTATCGCTATTTCTTCATTTGTCCAATTTGTGATAGGCAATGCAGAAAGCTATATAAGAGATCTCTACTTTATGGTTGTGGTTTATGCCAACAGGTATATAAAGATACTCTAAACCGTAGTAAGACAGATTGCCAATACTATTGGGAGAGAGCCTTAAGAGAAGCCAGAAAAGTAGAACCAAGCTGGAGCCCCAAACGTGGTGGATATATGTTTGATAGTTTCCCCGAAAGGCCAAAGTATATGAGACAAAACAAGTATTATAGGCATTATCGAAAGTTTATTAAATATGCTAGAAAAGGCGATAGTTTCTGGTTATCTGGTATAGCTAAAATTTAATAGATTTTTTTAGTAGTCTAGGTTTGAACCCAGAGCGAACCACAAGAAATGGTTATGATAGGAGATGAAATATGAACGCAAAACAGCGCTTAAATTGTTTGAAGAACTATGAGACAGACGTAAAAACGCTAAATGATGAATTGATAGCGTTAAAGTCATCAGTTCTGAAAGGACAAGTTCTTTCCCATGATCCGATAAGGACAAAGAGAGGGAACAAAACGGAAGAATTAAATGTCAGTATAATCGATAAATCAGATCAGATCTATCGAAAACTTGAGCAGTTACTAGATGAGCGAACAGAGACAGTAAAGGCGATTGAGAGACTGGAAGAACCATTGGAGAAACTTGTATTAAGGTATTTCTATATTCATGGTTATTCAAGGGAAAGAACAGCACGAACGCTAGGCCGTTCGGGAAGCACTATCAGTCGTATTAAAAGTAGCGCAATTCGTAATTTAGAGGCTATTTTAACCCCCACTGATAAATAACAGGGCTATAGTTCATTTTGCCAGTGGACGCTCCCCTCTTCTGTACGAAAATTTCCCTTTAGGAATTGATTGAGTATGTACCTGCTGTAAATAAAATTGGCAATTTCTTCGAGAAACAAAAATCTATCAAAAATGATATAATTACACTGAGAAACAACCATTGCCTCTTCTATTTATCTTGTTGTGAAAGAAGGTTACAAATTGTTCGAGTTAAATAAAATCATAGGTATAGACGACAGTTGTAACAACATTCTAGTTACACTAACAGACGGACGTTGCGCTTTGGTTGACTTAAAGCGTAAAGCGTTTGTTGTCGAGGTTTTATTGGATTCATTTTTTAAATGGATGAGCTTTTCAGATAACTACATCGAGGAAGATATTGATAATGTAAAAAGTATTTTAGCTAACCCTCAAGGGGTTGGTTATGGTCCACTTGCTGAAAGGTATATATCCGACACGAAAGTGAAGCAAAAATTTGACAAAATAAAAAAAGAAATCGGCTATGAATATTAAGCACCTAGAGAAATCTGAGTGCTTTTTCTTTTACGAATAATAAAGCAGGAGGAAGAAAAATGAACATTGGGTAGAAGTGGCTTATTATATAGACATGAAAAAACAATTGAGATATGTTATAATTTAACTATGTGGTAGGCGGTCGAGCACCCATTGGTGCGCGGTTGCCTACCATTTTTGTTTTTGACATAAAAAGCACGCGCCCTCTTTTGCGTTAAAAATTCTTTTAAAAGCTTTTAAAATGTGAAAAAGTGTATAAGATATGCTATAATTTAATTAGGTGGTAGGCCTTCGAGCACCCATTGGTGCGCGGAATCCTACCACTTTTTAGATGATAAAAAAGCACCGTGTGAGGGTGCTAGATCTTGCCTGCTGAACTCGTCAAATAGTAGAGCCGAAAAGCTCTATTTTTGCTTAGACTTTTGCTTAGATATAAAGAAAATCTAAGAGAATAGAAGAAAATAGAATTATCATAGAACCCTTATGTATCATGGGTTAATGGCTTGTAAAGAACTCTTACGCCATCAAATTTTTACAATACAACAAAATGCTTTAATTTTAAGATATACTTTGCAGAAAGCCTACTACAGTGGGCTTTTTGTTTTGTCTTAAAGGGTTGATTTCTGGGTTTGTTCAGTTATTTGTTCAGTTATAAGTTTTCTAAAGCTGTTTTATTACATGAGGTAGTTTTTTGTTTTCTTAAAACCTAAACCTGCTAATAAAAAAACTCCTGATCTATCTAGATCAGGAGGCACTATTACCGTAACATTTTCATTAAAAATTCAGCCATTTGTTGAGGGCTTTCTTTTTTTCCGCGCGAAACCCACATTTGACAGACTCCGAAGAAGGCATTGGTCAGATAGACAGAACTGTAGACTCTTTCAATATCTGTTAATGATTTATGACTATATCGCTCTTGCAAACTATCAACCAGAAGAATCTGTAATTTATGTCGTAAGAAGGTTTGGATTTCCTTGGTTCCATTCTCTGTCAGAAGAACCGCAAAGAGTGGCTCCTTGGTTAGAAATTCGAACACCTCTGTAATCGCTTGGCGCTTGTCGTCTTGGTGTTTATCAAAGATGTATTCAAGCTTGTGAAAGAGTGCTTGTTGGTAGCGCTCGATCATGTCGTACTTGTCTCGATAGTGGGTATAAAAGCTAGAGCGACTAATGCCGGATTCTTGTGCTAACTCAACCGTTGTGATTTGGTCGAATGATTCCTTTTCGAGTAGTCGAACCATCGCCTCCTCGATATTTCGTTTTGTTTTTAATCGTTTATTGCTCTCAGTCATCTGTTAATCCTTTTTGCACAAAATTATACACAGTGTCTAAAAATAAAGATTTCCTACTTGTGAAAATTTTTAGAAACTGTATAATCTATTATATCAGAAATTTAGACAATGTGTATAAAAAGGAGACAAAAAATATGATGAAAGAATGGAAGGCTATTCTTAAAAAGCCAACATTTATCATTGTCATGATTGGAGTTGCTTTGATTCCAGCTCTTTATAATATTATTTTTCTATCTTCCATGTGGGATCCATATGGAAAGGTTTCGGATCTTCCTGTAGCGGTTGTCAATAAGGATCAATCTGCTACATATAATGGACAAAAAATGGAAATCGGAAAAGACATGGTGTCCAATTTGAAGGACAATGACTCACTTGATTTTCATTTTGTAGATGAGAAAGCTGCGAAAGATGGTCTCAAAAATGGCGATTATTATATGATTGTAACCCTGCCTGAGGATCTTTCAAAAAAAGCTAGCTCCATCTTAACCAATCATCCGGAACAGATGACCATTGATTACCAAACATCCAGTGGTCATAGTTTTATCGCAGGGAAAATGAGCGACACTGCGATGACAAAAATGAAGCAGTCAGTGGCTGAAAAAGTGACCAATACTTATACAACAGCTTTATTTTCTAAAATGGGATCGCTTAAAACTGGTATGGGGACAGCGGCAGATGGAAGTGCTAAATTAGCAGATGGTGCAAGTAAATTGGAAGATGGTGGTCAAACACTATCTACTAATTTGAATACATTGGCTCGTTCAAGCTTAGCATTTTCAGATGGTGCAACTACTCTTCGTACAGGTCTAGTGGCTTATACAGATGGTGTTGGTCAATTAGGAAATGGTCTCAATCAAATGGCTGGTCAACTTCCAAACTTGGTATCTGGCGTCAATCAATTAAATAATGGGTTTGGTACTTTTAATACAGGCTTGATGGCTTACGCTACCGGAGTGGATCGATTAGGAAATGGTCTCAATCAAATGGCGAGTCAAACCCCTCAGTTGGCTTCAGGAGTTGGTCAATTAACCAGTGGTATGGGGACCCTCAATGATGGTCTTGGGAATTATACCAATGGCGTGCGTCAATTGAATTCAGGCCTATCTAACTTTTCAAATGGTTTAGCAACCTATACAAATGGAGTCGCTACTTTATCAGAAGGAGCGGGTCAATTAAGTAGTCAATCTGCTACCCTTCGAAATGGGGTTTCACAATTAGAATCAGGTATTCAAACATTATCAAGCCAGCTACAAGCTTCTACAAGTCAATCTGCTCAGATTGATCAATTGGCAGCTGGTTTAAACCAATTAAATGCAGCGATTCAAAATGCTTCAGTAGATACCAGTCAACTTTCGTCTGGATTGACGAGTATTGCGAATTCAGCTCAATCAATCCTTGCTTCAGCCCAAGCGGATCGTGCAAATGCCCTTGCAAGTGTGCAAGGGACAGCAGCCTATCAAGCAATGACAGCTGACCAACAAGCGGAAATCAATGCGGCAATCTCATCGAGCCCAAGCTCGAGTGAAACGGCGGCTCAAGGAATCTTGACTACGATTCAAACGATCCAAGGTAGTTTGAATACAGGAAATAGCTTGACACAACTGCAAACAGCAGCCAATCAAGTTTTACCTACAGCTTCTTCAACCTTGACAGACTTGTCAAGTGGCTTGTCTAAGATCCAATCCGCAGTTAGTGGACAATTGTTGCCAGCTAGTCAAACCATCAGTCAAGGGATCGACGCTTATACAGCAGGTGTTGATAAAATCGCTAATGGAGCAACCCAACTTCAGACCAATAGCAGTACTTTAACAAATGGGGCTAGTCAGTTGGCAGCAGGTGTTGGTCAACTAGATAGTAAATCATCAGAATTACTTGCAGGAAGCAATCAATTAGCTTCTGGTCTAGGTGAGTTAAATGGGAAGATGCCTGCCTTGACATCAGGCATGAATCAACTGGCTTCAGGAGCGACTCAATTAACAGGTAAGTCGGGTGAATTGGTTGCCGGTGCTGGAAAATTAGCTGACGGTGTAGGACAATTGAACAGCAAAACTCCAGAGTTGGCAGGTGGTGTCAACAAACTTGTCACTGGTGTCAATCAGTTGACAGAAAAATCAGGTCAATTGGTGACTGGTGCTGATAAACTAGCCGACGGTGCAAATCAAATCTCAGATGGGTCCAGCAAATTAGCAGCAGGTGGCCAAACATTGACAAATGGTTTAGGTGAATTAGCAACAGGAAGCCAAACCTTGAGTCAAGGATTAAACGATGCTAAGGGACAATTGAATGTGGCTACAACTGAAAAAGAAAACGCTAAAACCTTAGCAGATCCTGTCACTTTGTCTAAAACAGACCGTGACAATGTCCCGGTGAATGGTGTCGGAATGGCTCCTTATATGATCTCGGTAGCACTCTTTGTTTGTGCCTTGTCAACCAATATGATCTTTGCAAAATTGCCATCCGGTCGTCATCCTGAAAGTCGCTGGGCATGGTTTAAATCTCGCTTTGAGGTCAACGGAACGATTGCGGTGATTGCAGGAGTCTTGGTCTATGGTGCCGTTCACCTGATTGGTTTATCAGCCAATCATGAAATGGCTACGCTCTTCCTTTGTGTGATTGGTAGTGTATCTTTCATGTCTATCGTGACAGCTTTAACGACATGGCAAAGTAAAGTCGGTGCTTTCCTTTCCTTGATCCTCTTGCTCTTGCAATTGGCTTCTAGTGCAGGAACCTATCCTCTTGCTTTGACAAATGGATTTTTCCAAGCCATTCATCCATTCTTGCCAATGAGTTATACCGTTTCTGGTCTTCGTCAAACGATTTCGATGACAGGAGAAATTGGAAATCAAGTGGCCTTCCTTCTGATGACTCTTGCTCTTTTTGCAGGCCTCGGAATGTGGTTCTATAATCCAAAAAAATATGAAGAGGACTAATCTTCAGGAACTCCCAACAGAATGTGTTGGGAGTTTTTTGTTTCATGTGAAACAAGAGGCTGGGACAAAAGTCCTAGCCTCTCAATTGTTTTTGGATTGTCGAGCAAGACGCAGTGGTTGAGTGGGCTCTACTACGCTGATTTCATCAGCTTTTACAGCCCTACTCAACTGTGCGGAGGTGGGACGACGAAATCGAATTCTAACGAATTACCGATTTCTGTCCCACTCTCTTATTATTTAAAGAAGACGACATCAGGATTTGGTGTAATATAGAGAAGTTGGTCATTTTCAAAGACCAGTTGAATGGTGTTGTTTTTATAGGTGTAAATGGTATAGTCTACTCCGGATTTAGAAGCTTGTTTGAGATCAACAGCTCCCATCAAAAAGGCATGAGCTTGTTCCTCTGTGATTTTCCCCTCGTGGTAAAGCCCTTTAATATTTTCTAATTCGGTATTTTCAAAAGATTTGGCAATATAAGCAGGGTCTGTTATTTGTTTCTCTGGATTCCCAAGAATTGTTTGGACAAGGGCAGTGGTATATCCTTCATAATCCGGCGTCTGGGCAAAAATAGTATCGCCATTTCTAGAGTAGGCCACTTTTAGGTTCCCGGTCGCATAAATCTTATCTTTTGGGGCTTCTTGAGCATTTCTAGGGAGTCCTTCGGTTGTGACGATGTCAGAAGTGGTTTCTGTAGTAGTTGAGGGAGAGCTAGAGGAGTTGCTTGAGCTATTTGAACTGGTTGAGCGACTCGGGAGGCTAGAACGACTCGAGCTACTTTTTTTAAAGGTTTTCTTTTTTGAACTGGTAGTTGTTGGTTCTTTTTTAAAGTTGATCTCAAGATCCGGCACACAGGCTGATAGAAAAAGAAGAGACAGCAATAGTGTGAAGAAAAGAGGGAGTGTTTGTTTTTTCATCATGTTTCTTTCGATAAGCTGATTGATTTTCTATTCTATCATAAAAAGGGTAACAAAAAAAGGTCAGGAAGAAATCCTGCCTTTATTTGTTATTATGGATGCCCACCTCCAGGTCCACCGCCTTGAGGTCCGCCACCACCTGGAGCCCCACCGCCTCCAGGCATGGAGTTGACAATTTCCGTTTGTTTTTCACCGTTGATATAGATGTCTCCACCAGTGTAGGTAGCAGTACCATCAAAGTCGAATCCAGATTGACCCGTTAATTTAATGGTTCCTCCGGTAACAGTGATATTTCCATTCGAATCAATTGGATCGGTATCGCCTTGGCCAACTTCAACGTTGAGGGTTCCACCATTCATGGTGAAGAAAATTTCATCTTGGTTGGCATTAGCATTGGCTGCATTGACACCATCATCAGTTGCGTAGATGGTGATATCTCCACCGTTGATGGTGATCGATTTTCCTTCGAGACCTTCGACAGACTCTGTTACCTCATAGGTTCCGCTATCGATGATCAGATCACCAGAAGCATGGATTCCGTCGTCTCCTGCAGTGATGGTCATTTTGTTGTCTGAAAGATACATGGTTCCAACCGAAGTATCTTCATCATTATCCACCTTGACTGCATCTTCATCTGCATCGATGGTCATGGTCGTACCAGTGATATTGAGTTCGTCATTGACGTTGAAGGCATCTCCTACAGCCGTGATCTTATAGGTTCCACCTGTGATATGGAGAGTGTCATTGGCCTTGATACCGTTGTTCTTCTTGGCGTCAATGTTGAGCGTACCTGAACCATTGATGGTGAGGTCGCCTTTAGAGAAGATCACTGCATCGGCATCTTCATCATTGTTTGAACTTGAATCAGACAAGGTATTGGTCGTGCCGTCTGCTAGGGTAAGGTAGACATGACCTGCTTTCGTAGCAGAAATTGGCGCGTTGGTGTTGGTCATGGTAACGCCTTTCAAGACGATATGAACATCATCTGAGTCACCTGCTTCGACCTTGATTTGAACCCCATCGGATTCACCAGAGATGACATAGGTTCCGGCCTTTGAGATGGTCACAGTTGATCCAGAAACGGCTACGCCGTCACCTGATACATTTGCAGACGAACCAGACAGTTTTACAGTAGAGGCTTTGCTTTCATCATAAGAGCTGTCCTTGTCCTTATCTGTAAAATAGTTGGAATTGTTTGTTTTATTTTTTGAAGTAGAGGTAGTGGTTGTTTGTGCAGTATTGCTTTTTGTAGCTGATTGTGATGACGCCTGGGTACAAGCTGTCAGTAAGGTGAGGGTTGCGGCCCCCGTTAATAAAAATTTCCATTTGTTTGATTTCATGAGCTTTTCCTCTCGTTCAATTGATATGCTCCTAGTCTAAAGTTGCTAGCTGAAAGTTTCCTAAAGTTTTTCTGAAAGGAACCTTAACTTTAGTTTTCTTTAAGTTTGGCTTAATGACCAGTTAAGAAAGTCCCATTAAACTAGAAAGCACGTAAGTCGTATTCATACTTACCGAAGGTTAGAAACAATAGATCCCCCTTAAAGGAGAAGAAACATGAAAAAAACAATTGAGACAAGTTTCAAACGAATCGAAACAAAATATATCGTCGCAAAAGATGACGTGAAGGACTTGATCAAAGACTTAAAAGAATACGTCGTAGAAGATAATTACCCAACCTCAACCATTTCAAACATTTATTTTGATACGGAAAATTTTGATGTCATTCAAGATGCTCTTGCCAAACAACACCGCCGTGAAAAAATTCGGATGCGGACTTATATAGAAAAACCTCAAGCAGACAGTCCAGTATTTCTAGAGGTGAAGTCAAAAGATGAAGAAGGAATTGGCCATAAATTCCGTCTAGTCGCCACTTCGCAAGCCATTATCAACTTGATGACAGATGGGAAAGTAGATCATCAGATACAAGATCCAGACTTAGTGCAAGAGATTCAGAGATTGCGAAAACGTTATGGTCATCGATTGGAACCACGGATGTTCATTTACTACGATCGTTTGTCTCTCAAAGAAAAGAAATCCATTCAGGGTTATCCTTATCAGAAGATTCGCGTGACAATTGATCAAAACCTAGTCTTTCGAGACCAGGCTGTTAGCCTTTTTGATGGGAAGAAAGGAGAACCTCTACTAGAGGATGACTTCGTGATCATGGAAATTAAGGCTCCTGGCCAAGAACCTAAATGGCTAAAGGATATTTTAGAGAAGTATGGTTTGGTGAAACAGAAATTTTCAAAATATAGCTGTGCTTATCATAAATCACAAGGCTTGGATTATGCCCCAAGACCAGTTCAAGAAACGGTAGGTGCTGCCTATGTCTAATCTATTTGATTCTATTTTTAATAATGCCACAGCAACAGTGGATCCGGTGCGCTTACTGTTGGCCCTTTTGGTCAGCCTCTTTCTAGGGATGGCCCTATCTTGGACCTATAAATATCGAACACTGTACACTCGAGAGTTTGTCATTAGTTTGACCTTGCTTCCTTGTATGATGACATTAGTGATCTTTTTGGTCAATGGAAGTTTGGGAACCTCGATTGCAGTGGCAGGGACCTTTAGTTTGATCCGTTTCCGGTCAGCTACGAGTGGTTCTAGAGAGTTGATTGCCATTTTCTTAGCCATGATTATAGGATTGGCAGCGGGTTCGGGCTATCTTTTATTGGCCATTTTATCAACCCTTTCTTTACTAGGGGTATGGCTGGTATCAGAGAACAAACAGAGCAAGGCAGATCATCAACGGCGCCGTCATTTGACCATAATTGTCTCAAAACAAGATTCTATTGCAGAACAAATCAGCCAGTTGTTGGACCAAAGTTGTTCAGAAATTGACTTTATTTCTGTCACAACGGCCCAAGCTGGAGAACAACTGACCTTGAACTATGAGGTAAATATGAAATCGAACATCGATGATTTTGGCCTTACCAATCTATTGATTAGCAAGATTGAAAATTGTGATGTCGCTCTGACAAAGAAAGCGAAGAAAAGAAAGAATCTATAACGGCTATCCTACTTTAGGATAGTTTTTTAGGGTTTTAAGAACTTTTTAAGAAAAAGTGGTATACTGTTTCTAAAAAATGGAAGGAATCATTTATGAAAAAGACTGCTATTTTTGAAGATGTCGTCTCTATTATGACCCATGATTCATCTACTATCAAGGATCGAAAAGGAAGCGATCCAGAGCCTTTTCGAGAAAACATTACAGATGATATGACAGATGATGCCTTTCTCTATCAAGTTAAGACTTACCTAGCTAGTTTTGGGGTGATCGGGCATGTTTCCTTTCGAGATAAAAAGGCCAGTCAAAAAGGGTTTCTTTTGAGAATAAATGGACAGAAACTGTATGTTGAGGAAGCTAATGAAGATACGGGTCTTCAAGTAGGAGATCAAATCCTAGCTCTGGATGGAAGTGACTTGGATCAGATAACTTCTCTTCATAAAGACTATTTTATCAGTAAGACCCCTGAAAGACACTACCGAGAATGGGCAGATTTGGTCTCTCAGTCAACGAGTGTCACCCTGCTTCGAGAAGGGATAGAAAAGACCATTGAAATAGTCCCTAGTCGAGAACCGATCCAAGATCAGATTTTTTGGAAAAGATTAGACGATGAGATTCTTTATCTTCGTCTGGATAACTTTATGGATGAAGGAGCCATTAGTCGGGTATATCAAGAGTGTTTACCGATGATGACGGAAGTCAAGTTTCTTCTCATTGATGTCCGACGCAACAGTGGAGGGACGGATTCTCTATATCTTCCTCTGTTACATCTAGGCTTAGAGAAGGATCAGGGCTATGATTCGCTTGACTGGGATGATGATGGCATGGAAATTCTCTACACGGAGCGTAATGTTGATCTGCGCTTGAAAGACTTTGAGGACTGGATGCAACAGGAAGAAATTAGTCCTGAAACAGCTAAACTGCTTGAAGATATGAAAGAGGACTTGCTTCGCCATCGGGGAAAAGGTTATGTAGCATATAAGGGAGAAAGCGAGGAATTTTTCCCAGAGGTCAGAGGAAGTCACTATCCTGAACAGATCTTTATCTTATCAGATATTTATTGTGCTTCATCTGGGGATAACTTTGTTCAGATGATGAAGCAGTTTAAGAAGGTAACGGTGGTGGGTCGACCAACTCTTGGGATTCTAGACTACTCTAATTGTTGTACAGTTGATTATGGCAATTTTTGTTTAATGTTTCCCACCTCTCGCTGTTTAAGCGTGGATAAAGGGAAAGGGATGACGGATCAGGGTGTTCTACCCGATATAGAGATTCCTTGGACACCTAGCCATTTCGAGAGAGATGTGGATCTGGACAAGTGTCTGGAGTTGATTCGTCAGGGGAATGTTAAATAAAACAGGATTTCAATCAGAAAAACTGATTAAAGAAAAAAATCCTTTGGTTAGAAGGGATAAATGTCTGAAATGATAACGTTTTCTACGACATTCTCACTATGTTTAAAATTGCTTACTTGGTATAAAAAATGGTAAAATAGTGAGTAACAATCAAAATGAAGAGTGAAACTTATGAAACATAAAACACTTTATAAATTTATCGGGCAGACGGTCTTGTATTTCGCCATTTTCCTAGCCCTACTTTATTTCTTTAGTTACCTTGGTCAAGGTCAGGGTGGCTTTATCTACAACGAATTTTAGAAAAGGAGACTCCTAGCCGTGTCAAACCAACCAATTACTGATATGATCGAGACAATTGAACGTTATGCGCAACTACAACCAGACTATCCTGTCTACAATGTCCTTGGTGAGGAGCATACCTATGGCCAATTGAAGGCTGATTCAGATAGCTTGGCTGCCCACATCGACCAAATGGGACTTCCTGAAAAGTCACCTGTAGTGGTCTTTGGTGGTCAAGAATATGAAATGTTAGCAACCTTTGTGGCCTTGACAAAATCTGGCCATGCCTATATCCCAATTGATAGCCACTCTGCCTTGGAGCGCGTGTCTGCCATTGTTGAAGTAGCAGAGCCAAGCTTGATTATTGCCATCAATGAATTTCCATTGGAAAACCCAGCTGCTCCAATCATGTCCTTGGAGCAAGTGCGTGAAGCTTATGCGGCTCAGCATGCCTATGACTTGAAACATCCGGTCAAAGGGGATGATAACTACTACATCATCTTTACCTCAGGGACAACTGGGAAACCAAAAGGGGTGCAAATTTCGCACGATAACTTGCTCAGCTTTACCAACTGGATGATTACGGATAAGGAATTTGCAACGCCAGAGCGTCCGCAAATGTTGGCGCAACCGCCCTATTCCTTTGACTTGTCTGTCATGTACTGGGCACCGACCTTGGCTCTTGGAGGAACCCTTTTTGCTCTTCCATCAGCCATTACTCAAGACTTCAAACAACTCTTTGCGACCATCTTTTCTCTTCCGATTGCTATCTGGACTTCAACACCATCTTTTGCAGATATGGCCATGTTGTCTGAAGATTTCAATGCTGAAAAAATGCCAGGGATCACCCATTTCTACTTTGATGGGGAAGAGTTGACAGTCAAGACTGCTCAGAAATTGCGCGAGCGTTTCCCAAATGCACGCATCATCAATGCCTACGGCCCAACGGAAGCAACTGTAGCTCTTTCGGCTGTAGCCGTAACAGATGAGATGTTAGCTACTTTGAAACGTCTGCCAATTGGTTACACCAAAGAAGATTCTCCAACCTTCATCATTGATGAGGCAGGAAACAAATTGCCAAATGGTGAGCAAGGGGAGATCATCGTATCTGGCCCAGCCGTTTCAAAAGGTTATATGAATAATCCAGAGAAAACAGCAGAAGCCTTCTTTGAATTTGAAGGTCTGCCAGCCTACCATACGGGAGATGTCGGAACCATGACGGATGAAGGCCTTCTTCTCTATGGTGGTCGGATGGACTTCCAAATCAAATTTAACGGTTATCGTATCGAGCTAGAGGATGTCTCTCAAAACTTGAATAAATCGAAGTATATTGACTCAGCAGTCGCAGTACCGCGTTATAATAAAGATCACAAGGTCCAAAATCTCTTGGCCTATGTCATCTTAAAAGAGGGTGTCAAAGAACAATTTGAGCGCGAAATTGATATCACGAAAGCCATTAAGGAAGATTTAGAAAACATCATGATGTCTTATATGATGCCTTCAAAATTCCTCTATCGTGACAGCCTGCCATTAACACCAAACGGGAAAATCGACATCAAAGGGTTGATTAGCGAGGTTAACAACCGATGATCGAGTTTTTGAAACAGCTCCCTCATTTAGAACACTATGGAACACCGATCTATTTTATCTACCTCATTCTAGCTTTTTTGCCGATTTTTGTGGGCCTCTTTTTCAAAAAGAGATTTCCGGTCTATGAAGGACTGGTGAGTCTGATCTTTATCATTTTGATGCTGACAGGTTCGAATCTCAAGCAAATTTATGCCCTGCTCTTTTACGTAGTCTGGCAAATCCTGATTGTGTATTCCTACAAAATCTATCGTCAGAAAGCGGACAACAAGTGGATTTTCTATCTTCATTCCTTCTTGTCTGTCTTGCCCCTGATCTTTGTTAAGGTAGAGCCAGCGATCAAGAATGGGCACCAATCCTTGTTTGGATTTTTAGGGATTTCGTATTTAACCTTCCGAGCTGTCGGAATGATCATCGAAATGCGAGATGGTGTCTTGAAAGAATTCACGCTCTGGGAATTCTTGCGTTTTATGCTCTTTATGCCAACCTTCTCAAGTGGGCCGATTGATCGTTTCAAGCGTTTTAATGAGGATTATAAAGCCATTCCTGAGCGCGAAGAATTATTGGATATGTTGGAGCAAGCTGTTAAGTATATCATGTATGGCTTCCTTTATAAATTTATCCTAGCTCATATTTTTGGCCACTTATTGTTAGGTCATGTGCAGACCTATGCCTTGTCTCAAGGTGGATTCTTTAACCTTGGAACGCTGGGGGTCATGTATGTCTATGGCTTTGACCTTTTCTTTGACTTTGCAGGGTATTCCATGTTTGCTTTAGCAGCTTCCAATTTGATGGGAATTAAAAGTCCCATCAACTTTGACCGTCCTTTTAAATCACGTGATTTAAAGGAATTCTGGAATCGCTGGCATATGAGTTTATCTTTCTGGTTCCGTGATTTCGTCTTTATGCGTCTCGTAATGGTACTGATGCGCAATAAAGTGTTCAAGAGCCGGATTACCACCTCAAATGTTGCCTACATTATCAATATGTTGGTCATGGGCTTCTGGCACGGGGTGACTTGGTACTACATCGCTTATGGGCTCTTCCATGGGCTTGGACTGGTCATCAATGATGCTTGGATTCGTAAGAAAAAGACCATCAATAAAGAAAGAAAAGCAAAAGGATTGGATCCTATACCGGACAATCGTTGGACCAAAGCTTTAGGGATCTTTATCACCTTTAACACAGTGATGCTGTCCTTCCTGATTTTCTCAGGATTCTTGGATCAACAATGGTTTCCAAAATTGAAATAAAAGGAGAATAGAAAAATGGATGTAAAATCACAAGTAATTGAAATTATTGACGAATTGTTTATGGAAGATGTCTCAGACATGATGGATGAGGATCTCTTTGATGCGGGTGTCCTTGATAGTATGGGAACAGTCGAATTGATTGTAGAACTGGAAAATCGCTTTGGCATCCGTGTTCCTGTATCTGAATTTGGACGTGATGATTGGAATACTGCGAACAAGATCGTAGAAGGTGTAACGGAGCTTCAGAATGCTTAAGCGTTTGTGGCTGATTTTAGGGCCCGTATTTTGCGCGCTCCTCATGGTAGCAGCTTTATTATTCTTTTATCCAATCAATCATAAGCACAACTATACCGAAGAGAAAAAAGCTGCGGTTAGTCTGAATGCAGAAGGATTCAAGAGTCGTACAAAGAAACAAGAAGCACTTTCTGATCCACAGCATCGCTTTGTCCCTTATTTCGGCTCCAGTGAATGGTTGCGCTTTGATGTGGTGCATCCAGCAGTTTTGGCTGAGAAATATGACCGCAATTACAGACCCTACTTTTTAGGAGAACGCGGTGCGGCTTCTTTGAACCAGTATTTTGGAATGCAACAGATTTTGCCAGAACTCAAGGACAATACAGCTGTTTATGTAGTTTCTCCGCAATGGTTCACCAAGAAGGGCTATGATTCCTCTGCCTTTCAACAATTCTTTAATAGCGATCAGTTGAATAGCTTTATTGCCAATCACCAACAGGATGCTGCATCCCAGTATGCTGCAAAGCGTCTGTTACAACAGTATCCAAATGTCGCCTTTCAAAGTGTTGTAACGAAAATTTCTCAAGGAAAGAAAATTTCCAGATTTGATCAGTCTTTGAACCAGTTTGTTTCCCACCTTGTTCAACGCGAAGATGCTTTGTTTAGTAATCTTGCAACGCGTACAAATGGGAATTACGATAAGAAAGTCAAAAAACGTCTACAAGATTTACCAGATCAATTCTCATATGAGAAATTGGAAGAAATTGCAACGGCTGAAGCAAAAGTCAAAACCAATAACAACGACCTTGGAATCAGCAATCATTTTTACAATACTCGTTTAAAAATGAAGTTGAAGAAACTAAAAGGTTTCCAAAAAAACGAATCCTATGTTCAATCTCCTGAGTACAATGACTTGCAGTTGGTTCTAGACCAGTTTGCTAAATCTCGGATCAATGTTATCTTTGTCATTCCTCCAGTTAATGCCAAATGGATGAAATACACAGGCTTGAGCCAAGAAAAGTATGAACAGGCTGTTCAAAAGATTCGTTACCAATTGGAAAGCCAAGGATTCACCAATATTGCAGACTTTTCTAAAGATGGTGATCAGCCCTACTTTATGGAAGATACGATTCATATGGGATGGAATGGTTGGCTAGCCTTTGATAAAGCGGTCAATCCCTTTGTCACAAAGGCTGAAAAAGCACCAACTTACCATCTAAATGATCGCTTCTTCAGTAAAGACTGGGCCCAATATAAAGGGACACCAGACGAATTTAAATAATGCTTGATCAAAGGGGGCAGGATCAAATCCTGGCTCCTTGATTTGTGAGGAAAGTGACGAGAAAGTCACAAATAAGCAAGAGAGTTATCCACAGGCTGTGGGAAACTTGCTTGTAAATGGATGAAAGCAAGTCCTGATGCTTCTGACGCTTCCTCTTTTGATGGGGCAAAAAGTGAAAGTTATCCACATTTTTGTGGATAAGTGATAAAAAACAGTGGATAAGTCAGCTGGTTTGTGAAAAGGAGAATAGTGTGAAAAAAATTTGGTTTTACGCAATCGTTCAGGGAATTGTGATCTTTTTTATTGTTGGTGGTATGACCTATGTGCTTAGGGGAGATTTCTTTTTCCGCTACCTATCCCCTATTTTTGGACTAGCAGCAGCTGTCTTGCGATTTGGGACGGCGACTTTAATGAAGGTGCTAGCACCCACTCTCTACGATGATCCCAAAAAGAAAGAAGAGAGCCACGATAATTAAAGAAGTTGGTGACTGAAAAAGTTAAGCTAAAGGCCACTTTCTGCTGGTCTTTATGGTAAAATAGAAGGAAGAATATTAGTTTGGAGATTAATTAGAAATGAAACGTTCAATGTATGCTGGACGTGTTCGTGAAGAACACATTGGAACTCGTATTACCTTGAAAGGATGGGTTAGCCGTCGTCGTGACTTGGGTGGTTTGATCTTTATCGATCTACGCGACCGCGAAGGAATCATGCAATTGGTGATCAATCCAGAAACAGTTAGTGCAGAAGTGATGGCTACAGCTGAAAGCATCCGTAGTGAATATGTTGTAGAAGTGACAGGTCTTGTGGAAGCTCGTGAACAAGCTAATCCAAACTTGCCTACAGGAGCAGTAGAACTCAAGGTAGAAGCTATTACGGTTCTCAATACTGCCAAAACAACACCATTTGAAATCAAGGACGGTATTGAAGCCAATGATGATACTCGTCTTCGTTACCGCTACTTAGACCTTCGTCGTCCTGAGATGTTGGAAAATCTCAAACTCCGTGCAAAAGTAACTCATTCGATCCGCAATTACTTAGATGAATTAGAATTTATTGATGTGGAAACACCGTTTCTTTCTAAGTCAACTCCAGAAGGAGCACGTGACTATTTGGTTCCTTCCCGTGTCAATAAGGGTCATTTCTATGCCCTTCCTCAAAGTCCTCAAATTACAAAACAATTGTTGATGAATGCTGGATTTGATCGCTATTATCAAATCGTGAAGTGTTTCCGTGATGAGGATTTACGGGGAGACCGTCAACCTGAGTTTACACAAGTCGACTTGGAAACTTCTTTCTTGAGTGATCAAGAAATCCAGGATATCACAGAAGGCTTGATTTCACGTGTCATGAAAGAAACCAAGGGAATTGAAGTAACACTCCCATTCCCACGGATGAATTATGATGACGCTATGGCCTTGTATGGTTCAGATAAACCAGATACACGTTTTGAAATGTTGCTCCAAGACTTGACAGAGCTTGTCAAGGGTGTAGACTTCAAAGTCTTCTCAGAAGCTCCAGCAGTTAAGGCGATGGTCGTCAAAGGTGCAGCGGATCATTACTCTCGTAAAGACATCGATAAATTGACAGAAGTTGCGAAGCAATACGGTGCAAAAGGTCTTGCTTGGGTGAAAAATGCTGAGGGTACTTTGAACGGTCCTGTTGCGAAGTTCTTGACAGACTTGACAAGTGACTTGACAGCTGCTTTACAGTTAGAAGACAAAGATCTAGTTCTTTTTGTAGCAGATACTCTTGAAGTAGCCAATGCAACGCTTGGTGCTTTGCGTGTTCGTCTTGCGAAAGAGCTTGACTTGATTGACAACAATCAATACAACTTCCTTTGGGTAGTGGATTGGCCAATGTTTGAATGGTCTGAAGAAGAAGGCCGTTATATGTCTGCTCACCATCCATTTACACTCCCACAAGCTGAAACAGAGCATGAATTGGAAGGCGATCTTTCAAAAGTTCGAGCAATTGCCTATGATATCGTCTTAAATGGCTATGAATTAGGTGGAGGAAGCCTACGGATTAATCATAAAGATTTACAAGAACGGATGTTTAAGGCACTTGGATTTACAAAAGAAGCTGCCAATGAACAATTTGGTTTCTTGTTGGAAGCAATGGATTATGGTTTCCCACCACATGGAGGATTGGCGATTGGTTTGGACCGCTTCGTGATGCTTCTTGCAGGTGAAGATAATATTCGGGAAGTCATTGCCTTTCCTAAGAATAACAAGGCGACAGATCCAATGACACAAGCTCCTTCTGTCGTTTCTGAAAAGCAATTGGATGAGTTAAATCTTCAAGTAGAAGTAGCAGAGCAAGAATAGGACAAGAGAGAAAAGGGAGAGTCTAGGAATCAGTTGCTCTAAGATTTTCCTTTTCTTCTAATCGATGGATTGAAAATGAAAAAAATTCGCTTTCATAAGCTATTTCGCTATCATGTGCGGCGACTAGCTTATAACATTAAATTATTGCGCGTGCTGAAGAGCATCTCCCGTGAGAAATACGATGAAAAAGTGTCAGCTTCCTTGCTGTATGGTTTTCTATCAGCGATTGCCGTCAACTTCTTCTTTCAACCAGGACATGTATACTCCAGCGGTGCAACAGGTCTAGCTCAGATTTTATCTGTTCTGAGCCAACGCTTTATTGGCTTTACGATTCCCGTTTCCTTAACCTTTTATGCCATCAATATCCCTTTGATGATTGTGGCTTGGTATCAAATTGGCCATAAATTTACCATCTTTACCTTTATTACGGTTTCGATGAGTTCCCTCTTTATTCAGTTCGTGCCAGTGATTACGTTGACCAACGATCCGATCATGAATGCCCTATTTGGTGGGGTTGTCATGGGAACAGGGATTGGTTTTGCTCTTCGGAACAACATTTCCAGTGGAGGAACGGATATTGTCAGTTTGACGATTCGAAAACGGACAGGAAAGAATGTCGGCAGCATCTCCTTTTTGGTCAATGGGACCATTATGTTGATCGCTGGTCTGACCTTTGGTTGGAAGTATGCTCTTTACTCTATGATTACCATCTTCGTATCGAGTCGAGTAACGGATGCTGTCTTTACCAAGCAAAAACGGATGCAGGCAATGATCGTAACGAGTCAGCCAGATGCCATTATTGAAAAGATTCATAAAAAATTGCATCGTGGGGCAACCATTATCCACAATGCAGAAGGAACCTATAACCATCAGGAAAAAGCGGTTCTGTTGACAGTTATTACGCGTGCAGAGTTTAATGAATTCAAATATATTATGAAAAAAGCTGATCCTCAGGCTTTTATCACCATTTCAGAAAACGTTCATATCATTGGACGCTTTGTAGAAACAGAAGAATAAAAATAAGGTCACCACATTGTGGTGACCTTTATTTTGTTGATTCAGTTTCATGGAGAAGGAGCCAACTATGGGCAGGAATAGAAAGTTCCTTTCCTTTAGGAATAGGGGTTTTTAGGTTGGCATGAGGATAGGCAAATAACAGCTGACTATCACTCAGATGTTGATAGGTCTGTTCTTGATCACCGATATTGACAAGAATCGTTATTTTTTCACGATCTTTCTCAATCGTGTAGATTAAATGATGATCAGACAACCATTTGACATCACAGTAGTCGCGAATCTCTTGCCCTTTTTTCAAACGAAGGAGTGGCTGTGATTTCCGATAAGCAATCAATTCTTCAAGAAAAGCAAGTTCTTCTTGGCATTTTGGAAGGGATGTCCAGTCCAATTGGTTGAGACTATCTGGCAAGTTATAGGTGTTGTCTTCGAGCCCTTTTGTGCGATAAAATTCTTGACCAGCATGGATAAACGGCACTCCTTGAGCTAGTAACACTAAATGAAGAGCTAATCGTGAGAGAGATTTTCGATCTTCTAGACGAATCTCTTCCTTTTCAAGTTGGAAATAATCAAAAACAGTTGCATTGTCGTGGCATTCGACGTACTGAATGGCTTGTTGAGGTTGGGTGAAATGAGCAGGCCCTAGCTTCCCGACATTCGCCGTTAGAATATTCGCAAAATCATTTGCGGGATGTTGACTCTCACGACGGTGACCGGCTACAAGTGTTCTCTTGATCGTATCCCGGAAGTTATCACTGAAAAAGCCAAAGGCTGGTAATCGTTTCGCGTTATACTGGTGAGCGAGCTGATCTTCAGAGAGGCCGGTATCCATCTTCCACCCTTCCCCATAGAGATAGATGTTAGGATAGATTTCACGGAGTTCTTCTGCAATCTCTGTCATGGTTTGAATGTCTAGGATTCCCATCAAGTCAAAGCGGAAACCATCAAAGCCGTAGAGGGAAACCCATTGTTTGAGGGATTGCTTGATATAGTGTCTCACCATGGAACGCTCACTTGCCACGTCATTTCCACAGAAGGTTCCATTGGTCCGCTCTCCCTCTGCATTATAACGGTAGAAATAACCAGGAACGATCTGTTCAAAAGCATACTCATCTGCCTGGTAGACGTGATTGTAGACTACATCCATGATGACACTCAGATTAGCCTGGTGATAGGTGTCAATGGTGTCTTGGAGCTCTAGGATTCGCGCATAAGGATCGTTAGGGTCACTCGCATAGCTTCCTTCTGGAACATTGTATTGGACAGGATCATAACCCCAGTTGTAGGCTTTCCATTGATCCTCTTCGTCTACACTACCGAAATCGTAGACAGGAAGTAACTGTACATGGGTAATGCCCAGTTTTTGAAGGTAATCAAATCCAAGGATTTGACCATTGAGTTGAGGCGATTCTGTCAACCCTTTAAACTTACCAGGGTGTTTAAAGCCGGCCTCTTTTTGGACAGAGAAGTCCCGAACGCTCATCTCATAGATGAGCGCTTCTGTCGGGTCGAGTTGACGAGCAGCACGTGTGATAGGACGTGTGATCTTCTTGCGGTCGACGACGAGGCTATCTCCAGAGTTTGCTAAAGAGGATAGAGCATAGGGATCGTGGATCCGACGTTCTAGGCCATTGACACGGAACTCATAGTGGTAGGCAGCTCCTTCCCAATCCCCTTTGAGTACGAGTTCCCAGACCCCATTTTCTGTACGATGCATTGGATAGATCTGATCTTCGATATGGAGGGTCACATCTTGCGAAATGGGTGCCCAGAATTTAAATTGCGTCTGACGTAGTGTGTAGAAACTTCCTAGATCCTCTCCAGTATAGGTGAAGGTTTGATCAAAAATGGGTTTTCGAACAATTTGACGATAGTGGAGAATAGAAGAATTTCCAGCAGCATCGTAGATGGTGTACTCTTCTCCGAGTTCAAGTGGAATAGGGCTTAAGAAATAGTCTCCTGTGTCAGTCGCTGCACTTGACGTTTTGACAGGGATTAAGGCAAGATGACCTTGGTTCGTTTTCAAATAAAAAGGAAGGATATGCTCCTCTCCCTTTTGGATACGAATGAGGTCTTGGTCATCTAAATAAGCAGTAAATGTAGACATAAAGACTCCTAGAGTTTCGTAATGGTATGGTCAATCAATTGACGGTAGCAGACGGTTTTTCCTTCTTTGTGATCCTTGATAATTTGTAGAATTGTCCGAACAGACTCACGTCCGAGTTCCACTGCATTGATGTCAATATAGGCTTCAATATCGAGTCGTGGCTTAATCGAATCAAAGGAAATAATCGGGATTGTCAGCTGGTGTTCTAATAGGTATTGGCGCACCCCTTCAGCAACGAGAATATCGGTTGTCATGATGGCATCTAACTCTGCTAGGGGAAGGCTCTCCATCATTTGATAAGAATTGTCTTCCAACATAAAACCAAATGAGAAATGAACCAGTTTTTCATCGAGAGGAATCCCTGCTTTTTGGAGGGCTTCTTTATAACCTTCGTAGCGGTCTTGAGATACGAACAGTTCTTTGTTTCCCCCGATAAAAGCAATTTTTCGGTAGTTTTGTTGAATGAAATAATCCGTCGCATCAAATGCAGCCTTGATATTATCATTATCCACTAGCGATACAAAAGGTGAAGCTGCCTTTCCGAGAATGAGGAAGGGGAACTTGTCTTTGATCGCAAATTCAACGAGGGGATCATTCGGGTTGGAATAAAGGAAAATCAAACCATCTACACGATTTCCGTAGATGAGTTGTTTGAGGTTGTCGAGCCGCCGTTCTTCATTTTGCCCCGTACAGATTTGGATGGCATAATCATTGTCTGACGCGATCTGGGTAATCCCTCTTAAAACAGTTGGGAAGAAAGGATTCTGGTAGAAGACGTCACTGTCGATTGGTAGGACCAAAGCAATGACTTGACTAGATTGGCTGACAAGGCTGCGAGCATTAAGATTGGGATGGTAGTCCAATTCGACCATGGCCTCACGGACACGTTTTTTTGTTTCATCACTAATCGTGGATTTGTTTTGGATGACGCGCGTGACAGTTGAAGGCGCGACGCCAGCGAGTTTCGCCACATCTTTGATGGTAACACGCATGAGAAAACCTCCTAGCGGTGATAGTCTGGATCACGGAAGTGGGTCTTATAAAATACCATAGCAAGATAGAGTACAAATAAGACATTTTGGATCATGATCGTCGTAGTAAATACTTGATGGAATAGTAAACTGATGAAGACACTCAGTAAAATAGGGAGTCCCAAGCAATTCAGAATACAATTGAAACATTCCTTGAAAGTTTGTAGTGAAAAGAGTCGAGATTTTCGTGTCAAGTAGAGGAAGAAAGATGCCCCTAGGATGAGAATCAAATAATTGACTGTCGATAAGAAGCCAGAGAAAATCACGAGAAAGAGACTGACAGGGAGTCGATTGTCGCGAAACCAATCGCTAGAGATAGCTTGAGTGAAGCTTTTTTTATCCCGAAGGCTCTCTTGATTAATAGCCTGGTATGAGACTGTAGCGAGTTCTTTATTCTCTTTTGAGATAATCAATTGTTTGCGATCAAAATGGAGTGTTAACTCCTTGCCTTCACTAGCCTTTGCCTCTTGGCCTAAGATAACCTGTCCTTTTGAAGTCTTGTGTACAGGGTTAGTCCCTGTATAGGTGAGCTCTTGGTCTTTGATCACGACGTGTTCTTGGATATCTTTCATAACGTCTGTTGATAAAGGATCAAACACATCGCTGACAAAGGTTGTCAAAGGATAGGTTTTGAGTTGAGCATTTTGCAGAGCCACAGGTAATAGTGTGATAGAGATTAGAAAGAAAGAAGTAAAAATCATTTGGAACCAGCTCAGTTTTTTGCGGTTTGCAAAAGAAGAGCGGAAATTGAAGATACTTGCGAAATAATTAAAAGGATAGGGCATAAGATGACCTTTCTAAACATAAGAGTATCAGAAATGCAAAGAGAAATCTCTTTGCATTGATTTTATTCTTAACGAAGGGTAGTAAAGCATCCACCATACTACCCTTAACTTAAAAATAAAATGTGCTTGAAATAAGATTCTATTTTATCCTTTATCTCCACCAGCTGTCAAGCCTGAAACAAAGTTCTTTTGTAGGAAGAAGAATAAGATACAGATTGGAACCGCGATCAAAATAGCACCGGCTGCAAAGAAGGCGATTTTTTGATTTTTTTGGTCACTGATAAAGGTTTGAAGACCAACGGCTACCGTATAGTTCACTTCGTCACGAAGCAAGAATTTAGACAAGATATAGTCTCCGAAAGGCCCCATGAAAGCCCAAAGTGCTTGAACGGCAATCATTGGACGAACAAGAGGAAGGACGATTTGCCAGAAGCGACGGAAGTGTCCAGCTCCATCCAATTTCGCAGATTCATCGAGAGAAATTGGAACAGTATCGAAGTATCCCTTCATCAACCAGGCATTCATTGGAATACCACCACCAACATAAAGGAAGATCAAGAACCAAGGTTGGTTCAAGGCATTCAGCATCAAAGCCATAACGAAGAAGGCTGTGAGGGCTGCCATGGTTGGGACCATTTGAATAATCAAGAAGAAGACCAAACTTTGTTTACGCGCCAAGAAATTGTAACGGCTGTATGCGTAACCTGCGAAGGTAACGATACTTGTTTGTACAATCATGGTGATAATGGCGATAACCAAGGTGTTCATATACCAAGTGCCATAATGAGTTTCAGAGAAAAGTTTTGAGAAGTTATCAAAACTAAGATTGCCACTAAAATCAAGTGTAAAGGCACTGACATTCCCTGATTTGAAGGCTGATAGAACCGTAATCAACAATGGATAAATGATAACGATTGAAAGAACCACCATGTACAGGTAAGTCAAGAAATGATTGAGGCGGCGTTTAAATTGAACTGAATTTTTCATTTTATACATCCTCCATATCAAATGCATGTAGTTTCTTGAAGGCAATCATAGAGATTGAGATCACAATCACAGAGATAATCAAGGTTACCGCTGCGGCCATTGAATATTGAGGAGAAGAATTGGTTGTCAACTTGTAGATCCATGAGATCAAGATATCTGTAGATCCGGCGTTTCCTCCGACAGAACCAGGTCCCCCATCGTTAAACAAGTAAATGATGGAGAAGTTATTAAAGTTGAAAGTATATTGACTGATCAAAGTTGGAGCTGCAACAGCCATAATCATTGGGAAAGTGATGCTGCGGAATTTTTGCCAACCGTTGGCACCATCAATATAAGCAGCTTCGTAAAGATCGTTTGGAATAGATTGAAGAATCCCTAAAGTCAAGACGTAAATGTAAGGGAAGCCGAGCCAACCTTGCATCATAATCAAAGCAATTTTTGTCCAAGTAGGATCTGTTTTCCAAGGAATCAAAATGCCATCTAAGAATGGGAAGATCTTCGCAAACAATGGGATAACTTGTGCATTGATGGCACCGACACTATCGTTAAACATATTTGAGAAAGTTAAGATAGTGATGAAGGCTGGAACAGCCCATGGGAGCAAGAAGATAACCCCAAAGATTCGTTTTCCTTTTACGAATGGTTGGTTTGCAACAATAGCGGTCAAGATACCGAGTACGATTTGAAGAGTAGAAGCTGCGAGTGCCCAAATCAAGGTCCAGCCAAGAACAGATGTAAAGGCTGAGCGGAAGGTGCTCAAGGTCCACATATTAGTGAAGTTTTGGAACCCGATCCAATCAAGCAAGGTTGTTGGAGCGGTATGTTTGAAGTCGTAGTTGGTAAAGGCGATCATCAAAGTTACTAAAACTGGGAAGATAATCGCAAATGTCATAGCAATGTATGAAGGAATGATCAATAAATATGGGAAGCCATTTTCATAGATGGCTTGAACCATTTCTTTCAAGGTTTTTGGAACGGCAATCCCGTTGTTGATGCGTTTAGCAACTGTTCCAGCATCCTTAATATTTAAGGCATAAAATAGGAAGTAAACAACAGTGATGATCAAGTGGAAGGCGCCACGAATCAAGATAAAGAGAGAATTATCTTGTCCACGGACGGTTCCAAGTGTAACCAATTTCGCTAATTCTCCAGCTCCGATTCCTAGGAAATAGGCGAGAAAGAGAACAGTTACGGCAAGAAAAATATAGCCTTTGGTTTTTTGTTTGTTATAAATTTGCCCAAGACCCGGGATCAAAGAGAGCCACATAGCCTTTTTAGGGTTTTGTTCTGTAGTCATTCAAATCTCCTTATAATGTCCTTGCTAGAGAGCAAGAAGACAAGTCAGACAGTCAGTTGTGCTTGAAAATTGAACATAAGAGGTTGGGACCTTGTCTCCAACCTCTTACTCACACCTAAAAACTGTCTTATTTGCTACCGAATTTTTGTTCGATGGTTTCTTTAATCAATTTCACTGCATCGTCAGCAGATGCTTTTGCAGATTTTTTACCACTTACAGCATCGAAAAGCATAGTAGCAGCTGGATCCCAAACAGCACTCATTTCTGAGATATTTGGCATTGGTTGAGCATTCTTGAATTGATCAACAACGGCAGTTGTCAATTCATCGTTTTTGCTAACCGCATATTTACGAGCTTCGGTGTTGGCAGGAACTTCATTGGTCTTGTCAAACAAAGCTTTTTGTTGATCAGTACTTGTCAAGAAGTCAATGAATTTTTGAGCGCCATCAAGGTTTTTCGCACCTGCAGGGATAACCCAAGCTTTACCACCACCAAAGGCAGAGTATTGTTTTCCGTTTGGAAGAGTTGGAATCGTTGCGACACCGTAGTTTACTTTAGCTTCTTTCAATGAAGCAGCTTTCCAAGGACCATCGATGATAGCAGCTGTTTTACCTTCTTGGAATTGTGTTTGGATGAAGTTAGCAGCACCTTTTGTATCTTGCAAACCTTTTGGCCATTTAGCATACCAAGTTTTTGCATATTCGATACCATCGATAGAACCTTGGTTGTTCAATCCAATATCTTTAGGATCTGTACCGTCTTTACCAAACACATAACCGCCGTTACCTGAAAGTAAACCGTAAGTGTAGTAGAAGTTTGTCCAGTCAGCTAAGAAGGCAGTTGTTTTACCAGGTTCGCTAGCGAAGTCGTACTTGCTATCTTTTGCAAGATTGTCAAGATCACCAAATGTTTTTGGAGCTTCGCTTAAAAGATCTTTGTTATAGTAGAGAACCAATGTTTCGATGACAGCAGGTGCACCGTAAACTTTACCACCGTTTGTTACAAGAGCTTCAGTTGTTTTATCTGTATGGCTATCTTTGTTTAATGTCACTTCAGCCAATTGACCATCGCTACCAAGACCACCTACACGGTCGTATGGAGCCATCATTACGTCTGGAGCTTTTTTAGATTGGTTATCAAGAGAAAGGTTATCCAATCCACCAAGAGCATCACCAGTCTTGATGTTAACTTTTACGCCATTTTCTTTTTCAAAAGCTTTTGCAGCTTCTTCAACATAAGATTTGTAGCCTTTGTCTACATAGACGTTGATTTCTTTACTTGCCTCAGAAGAACCTGATGAGCTATTGCTACAAGCAGCAAGTAAGAAGCCGGCAAAACCAACTGTACCAAGTACAGCAGCACTACGTAAAATTGTACGTTTCATGATTTATTCCTCCTAAAGAATAAAAAAAGATAATAATTAGAAACCGTTTTAGACAAACGTTTTCCTAAAACGTCTTAAGTATATCACAAGGCGAAAACGTTTGCAAGTAGTTTTAAACAATTTTTTTAAAAATATTTTAATTCCGAACTTTCTTCTATAAAATGCATCAAATTTGTTGACATTAGCCAAAGGAAAGAATACACTAAGGGGGTGAGGACATTCTGAAAAAAGTTAAAAAAGTTTTTAAGAAATCCCTTGCAGAAAATAGGGAAAAAGTTTATAATAACATGGTACGCAAACGTTTTCGCAAAAATTGCGTAAACTGAGTTGCGCCTGTTCGATTTTTAACAAAGAGTAGAGCCGCTTGAGAGCTGGATACGACTCTGCAACGATACCCATACCGTGCACCGAATCGCAGGCTTCAAAGAAATAAAAAAAGGTGGTAACCCATGAAAAAACGTCAAAGTGGTGTTTTGATGCACATTTCTTCCCTTCCTGGACAATACGGGATCGGATCATTCGGTCAATCAGCATATGATTTTGTTGATTTCCTCGTTCGGACCAAGCAACGTTACTGGCAAATCTTGCCGCTTGGTACAACTAGTTATGGAGATTCTCCATACCAATCTTTCTCAGCTTTTGCTGGGAACACTCATTTTATTGATTTCGATCTTTTGATTGAACGAGGTTTGTTGACAGAAGCAGATCTTAAAGGAGTGGACTTTGGTCAAGATCCTACTCAAGTGGATTATGCAAAGGTTTTCGAACAACGTCGTCCCTTGCTTGAAAAAGCAGTTGCGAACTTCTTGAAATCAGGTGATCAAAAAGAATTCCAAGCCTTTTGCGAAGCCAATGCTTCTTGGTTGGAACTATTTGCAGAATACATGGCTATCAAAGAACACTTTGATTTAAAAGCCTGGACAGAATGGCCAGATGCAGCTATTCGTGCACGTGAACCAAAAGCTTTGGCTCAATACCGTGAAGAATTGGCGGATCAATTGACTTACCATCGTGTGACTCAATTCTTCTTCTTCCAACAATGGTTGGCCTTGAAAGCTTATGCCAATGACCATCACATTGAAATCGTCGGAGACATGCCAATCTATGTAGCGGAAGATTCAAGTGACATGTGGGCGAACCCTCATCTCTTCAAAACAGATAAAAACGGGAAAGCGACTTGCATCGCAGGATGCCCGCCAGATGAATTCTCAGCAACTGGTCAACTTTGGGGGAACCCAATCTATGACTGGGAAGCAATGGACAAAGATGGCTACCAATGGTGGATTGAACGCTTGCGTGAAAGCTTCAAGATCTACGACATCGTGCGGATCGACCACTTCCGTGGTTTTGAGTCTTACTGGGAAATCCCTGCTGGATCAGATACAGCAGCACCAGGTAAATGGGTTAAAGGTCCTGGCTACAAACTCTTTGCAGCTGTGAAGGAAGAGCTCGGTGATTTGAACATCATCGCTGAGGACCTTGGCTTTATGACAGATGAAGTCATCGAACTTCGTGAAAGCACTGGCTTCCCAGGAATGAAGATTCTTCAATTTGCCTTCAATCCGGACGATGAAAGTATCGATAGCCCTCACTTGGCACCAAACAATTCTGTGATGTATACAGGAACACATGATAACAACACAGTTCTTGGATGGTACCGCAATGAAATCGACGATCCAACTCGTGAGTACCTTGCTCGTTATACTAACCGGAAAGAGTACGAATCTGTACCGCATGCGATGCTTCGTACCGTCTTTGCTTCCGTCAGCTTCATGGCGATTGCTACGATGCAAGACTTGCTTGAGTTAGATGGCTCAGCTCGGATGAACTTCCCATCTACTCTCGGTGGTAACTGGTCATGGCGAATGACAGCGGATCAATTGACTCCAGCTGTCGAGCAAGAATTGCTTGATTTCACTACGATCTATCGTCGTGAAAACAAAGACTTGAAAAAAGAAGTTAAGAAAGCAAAAAAATAATCTTTCCCCCTATTAAAATTGTTGAAACAAAGGAGACTCCCAACATGGAATCATTACAAAAATATGTGATTGATCATCATCAAAAAACAATTGCTGAATGTTCAAATGAAGAATTGTACATTGCCTTGCTAAATTACACCAAGCAAGCAAGCGCTCAAAAGAAAATCAATACTGGTAAGAAAAAAGTTTACTACATCTCAGCTGAGTTCTTGATCGGTAAACTCTTGTCTAACAACTTGATCAACTTGGGTCTTTACGACGATGTTAAAAAAGAATTGTCAGATGCTGGTAAAGACTTGATCGAAGTCGAAGAAGTGGAATTGGAACCATCACTTGGTAACGGTGGTTTGGGACGTTTGGCAGCCTGCTTTATCGACTCTATCTCAAGCCTTGGTTTGACAGGGGATGGGGTTGGTTTGAACTACCACTTTGGTTTGTTCCAACAAGTCCTTAAAAACAACCAACAAGAAACGATTCCAAACGCATGGTTGACTGACCAAAGCTGGCTCGTTCGTTCAAGCCGTAGCTACCAAGTGCCATTTGCACACTTCACATTGACTTCTACCCTTTATGATATCGATGTCCCTGGTTACAAGATTGATACCAAGAACCGTTTGCGTTTGTTCGACTTGGATTCAGTTGATTCATCTATTATTGAAGATGGTATTAACTTTGACAAGACAGATATCGCTCGCAACTTGACCCTCTTCTTGTACCCAGATGATAGTAACCGTCAAGGGGAATTGCTCCGTATCTTCCAACAATACTTCATGGTATCAAACGGTGCACAATTGATCATCGACGAAGCCATCGAAAAAGGAAGCAACTTGCATGACCTTGCTGACTATGCTGTTGTCCAAATCAACGATACTCACCCATCAATGGTCATCCCTGAATTGATCCGTCTTTTGACAGAACGTGGTATTGGAATGGATGAAGCGATCTCTATCGTACGCAGCATGACAGCATACACCAACCACACAATCCTTGCGGAAGCCCTTGAAAAATGGCCACTTGAATTCTTGCAAGAAGTGGTTCCTCACTTGGTTCCAATCATTGAAGAATTGGACCGCCGTGTTCGCGCTGAATACAAAGATCCAGCTGTTCAAATCATCGATGAGAATGATCGTGTACACATGGCACACATGGATATCCACTATGGATTTAGCGTAAACGGGGTAGCAGCACTTCACACAGAAATCTTGAAGAATTCTGAGTTGAAAGCCTTCTACGACATTTACCCTGAAAAATTCAACAACAAAACAAACGGTATCACATTCCGTCGTTGGCTCATGCATGCCAACCCAACCTTGTCACACTACTTGGATGATATCCTCGGACGTGACTGGCACCATGACGCATCTAAATTGGAAGACCTTCTTTCTTATGAAGATAAAGATGCAGTCAAAGCAAAATTGGAAAACATCAAGTCTCACAACAAACGTAAATTGGCTCGTTTCTTGAAAGACCATCAAGGTGTGGAAATCAATCCTAACTCTATCTTTGATACCCAAATCAAACGTCTCCACGAATACAAACGTCAACAAATGAACGCTTTGTATGTGATCCACAAATACTTGGACATCAAAGCTGGAAATATCCCTGCTCGCCCAATCACTGTTCTCTTTGGTGGTAAAGCAGCTCCTGCCTACACCATTGCACAAGATATCATCCACTTGATCCTTTGCTTGTCTGAAGTGATTGCAAACGATCCAGCAGTAGCTCCACACTTGCAAGTGGTGATGGTTGAAAACTACAACGTAACTGCTGCAAGCTACTTGATCCCAGCTAGCGATATTTCTGAGCAAATCTCTCTTGCTTCGAAAGAAGCTTCAGGTACTGGTAACATGAAATTCATGTTGAATGGTGCATTGACACTTGGTACGATGGATGGAGCCAACGTGGAAATCGCTGAATTGGTTGGACGTGACAACATCTACATCTTCGGTGAAGATTCAGAAACTGTAATCGATCTATATGAGAAATCAGCATACAAATCAGCGGACTTCTATGAACGTGAAGCTATCAAACCATTGGTAGACTTCATTATCAGCGATGCCGTTCTTGCAGTTGGTAACAAGGAACGCTTGACTCGTCTTCACAAGGAATTGATCAACAAAGACTGGTTCATGACTCTTCTTGACTTGGAAGACTACATTGTAACCAAAGAACGCATGTTGGCTGACTACGAAGACCGTGATGCATGGTTGGATCAAGTCATCGTTAACATTGCTAAAGCAGGATTCTTCTCATCTGACCGTACGATCGCTCAGTACAATGAAGATATCTGGCACTTAAACTAATCATTAGTTGTTAGACCAAGGTTCTTAGGACCTTGGTCTTTTTCATTTCTTGTTATTTGGGAAGAAAAAGGAAGGAATTTAAAGAATGGACACTTCTGTAAACAGTGTTGTTTTTTTGAATTTTTCCGATCCGGCAGGGAAAAAATTACATAATTTTTTATTTTAACCTTCAAATCTAATCTATTGGTATAAAAAAATACTTCCCCTAAAAAAGCCTTCCGGTGAAATTTATAAAAAGAGAAACCGGGATGAAAATCCTTGAAAATAAAGGATTTTTCACAGGTTCTTACATATATTTTCAACTAAAAGATGAGGAAGGTCCGTAAGGTTTGGCGTTTCAAGTTGTTATATCTTTAAAGTAAAATAAAAAATTAAATAGACAAATATTTAAAAATGGTTGATTGTGATACAATAGAGTTAACTGGCAGTAGCATATTTTTGCCTCTACAGTGAGATTTTTTTAAACATAAACAAAAAGGAGAGTTTTGAAAATGAAAAGCTATCGTGAACATGTTTCGAAGCAGGAAAAATTTTCAATTCGTAAGTTATCAGTCGGTGTTGTTTCATTGGCCATCGCTGGATTGGCTACTGTTAATACCTACGGAGCAGAAGTGAAAGCAGATGAAGCAACAGCGCCTGCAACTGAAGCGACTACTACGGATACAGCAACAAGCGATGCAGCTGTTTCAACAAGTTCTAAGTTGACATCTACAACTGTGACAGAAGGAAATAAAACAGTTACGACGACTTATGTAGAATCACCAGAACTTGAAAAAGCAAAAGCTGATGCGGCTACAGAAGGTGTGACCGTTACAGAAGAAGCTGAAAAAGTCCAACCATCTATCGCAGCAGCAGAAGCAGATAATAAAGCTCAAACAGCTGAAATCAACACAGTAGTTGATAACTACAAAAAGGCAAAAGCGGAGTATGAAGCAAAATCTCAAGAAATCACATTGATTGAAAAGAGAAATGCAGAAGCAGAAGCGGCTTACAAGAAACAAGTAGAAGACTACAAAACCCAACAAGCAGCTTATGATAAAGCTTTAGAAGAGTACAATGCTAAAAAGGCAGCCTACGATGCTAAAGTAGCAGAAAAAGCAGCAGCAGATAAGGCCAATGCAGAAGCAAAAGCTAAGTATGAAGCAGAAATGGCTGTTTACAATACAGCGAAAGCGCAATACGATAAAGATTTACAAGAATACCAAACTAAGAAAGCGCAATACGATAAAGATAAAGCAGCTTATGATCAATTGGTAGCGAAGAAGGCAGAAGAAGATGCTGCTAAGGCTCAATACGAAGCTGATCTTGCAAAATACAATGTAGAAAAAGTACAGTACGAAAATGATTATATTGCTTATCAAAAGAAATTAGCTGAATACGAAGTTGCCAAAAAACAATATACGGACGCGAAACAAGCATACGACAAATATATGACAGACAATGCGTATGCTGACCTTAAAAATGTTTCAACTGTTCAAGATTTGACCTTCCAACGTGAAGGTGGTGCAACTCACACCATTGACGGCATCAGCACTTATCTTACTCGTGATGCTCAAGCTCGTTTAAATACAAGCAATGTCCATCAATATGATTCTAATAAATTGGAAGCTTCAGATATTGTAGCAACTAGTCCTTGGGCCAATAATGAAACTGAGTACATTCAAGTGAAAGAAGGCGATAAATTTGTCGTTACTTATGATAACTTGAATCAGTCCAGCATGCGTGAAAATACGGATATGCATCCAATCAAACGTGTGATTTACCGTTATGAGATTTTAAGTCTTCCATCAAATGATGGCAAAGGGATTGCAGCAGTCAACGCAGATCCAACGGTAACCATGACAGTGGGTGCTTCAACAGACCAAGACAAACCTGTTAAGGTTGCTGTCGATGTTGAATTCTATGATGGTGATGGCAATAAATTTGATTTGACTCAACGCAATGCCATTGTCGCTTTGAACTCGCTCAACCACTGGACAGGTGCTTCCTATGTCGATAGTGGAGACAAACCTCGTGCCCTTACAGTAGAAGCCAAAGATAAAGATGGCAACACTGTTCGTGGAACTTGGGATCCATATGCAGATGGTTCATCCATGAGCATTGAAAACAATGAAGTGAAGGTTAAAACAGGAAAAGCAGACTTTGGTACTGCAACTGTTTCCATTTCAGCAGACAACCCTCTCAAAATTGTGACTCAGAAATATGGTTATGTTAAAGATGACACAGGTAAATGGGTTCCTGGTACGACACCTGAGAAGGAAGAAGTAACGGATGCGTTAACTGTAAATGCTTCGGGTTCAGGAAGTGTTCATTCTATTGGTACAGAAGAATTTACCTTTGAAGGTAAGGATGATGTTATCGGATCATACAAAGTAGATGCAACTACAGGTCAAATTACGTTCACACCTAAGAAGAAATTTGAAAACGTGGAACACCAAGAGTCTGTAAATGTTGGAAATAATAAATTTATTCCAATTCCAAACTCAAGTGTTTCTTATGATGCTGCTACTAAAGAAGTGACTTCCTTTAAAGATAACCAATATATTGAACATGGATCTGTCTTTAACGGTGAATCTTCAACAACTCTTGAAGGTTGGGATAATCCATCTTCTCCATACCTCTATTATGGTGGAGCAGGCTTGAAGATGTCAGATGGACACTTAGTCTTTACGGCTAATGGTGCCAATGCGGCTGGTCAACCAACGGTTTATTGGTTTGCCATCAACTCAAATGTAGGTCTTCCTAAAGAGCCAGGAGAAGAACCGAAAGAGCCAACAAAACCAACAGAACCAAAGGCTCCAACTCCACCAACGATTACAGTGGAAAATCTACCTGCAGAGCCAACGAAACCAGAAGAACCTAAATCACCAACTCCGCCAACAGCACCTAACTACACTGTGATTACGGTCGATGTGGAGGAACCAAAATCACCAACTCCACCAACAGAGCCAACCCCACCGACTCCTGAAGTTGTTCCAAATACGAATCCGGTGAAACCGGAAGCTGAAGTGAAATGGCATAAGAATAAAGTGGTAACGGAAACAGATATTCCAACCCCACCAACGCCAGTTCCTCCAACTCCACCAACACCATATAACCCACCAACACCAATTGTTCCACCTACACCAATCGTTCCACCAACTCCAGAGGTTCCAACCGAACCAACTCCTGAAGTTCCGGAACAGCTTGTACAACCTGCGCAACCACAAACACCTGCGCTTCCAAATACAGGTACAGAAAGCT
>ERZ791834.295-NODE-295-length-40132-cov-5.6343_pt1 | contig 40132 bp, 40 predicted proteins | sample MGYA00510293_ERZ791834 | MGnify/ENA primary metagenome ERZ791834 (study PRJEB30046, sample SAMN00715253) | human gut metagenome | study: EMG produced TPA metagenomics assembly of the A metagenome-wide association study of gut microbiota in type 2...
TTCAGCAGTCTACAGTGTCCATCGGTATGATGATCGTACAGGCAGTTGTAAATCCATTCGGTACACAGGCACTTGCAGGTTATGCGGCAACGATGAGAGTAGAGAATGTTTTTTCCTTGATATTTGTATCTATCGGAAATGCAGTCTCACCGTATGTTTCCCAGAATCTTGGCGCAAAGAAAATGGATCGTATCAAAAAGGGATATCACGCAGCATTGGTGTTAGATCTGTGTTTTGCAGTCCTTGCTTTTGTAGTCATTGAAACACTGCATACGCAGATTTCTTCGTTATTCCTGGGCAAAGATGGATCCGCCTTGGCATATCAGGTGTCAGGGGATTACATGAGATGGCTCGGTTACTTTTTCATTTTCATGGGTATCAAGATGGCAACCGATGGAGTACTTCGTGGACTTGGAATCATGCGCCCGTTTCTCATCGCCAATATGGTAAATCTTGCGATCCGCCTGGCGGTTGCTTTGATTTTTGCACCCCGGTTTGGCATTGCATTTGTCTGGCTTGCTGTACCAGCTGGCTGGTTTGCAAATTTTTTGATTTCCTATGTGGCACTTAACGGATGTAAAGTGTTCTCACCATGAGCACAGCCATGAGGAAGGGCATACATGTGGCGAGCATGGATGCGGTATTTAAAATAAGTCAGACAACGTACAGAGATAGAACAATAAGGGCAAAAAATTCGTTTAAAGAATTTTTTGCCCTTATTTTCGTCTTGCGGCATACGATTTAATGCGCAGAGGACAGGAGGTAATTTTATACCCCACCTGATGTTATAAACTATAGACATAAAAGGGAAAACAGATCATTTATTTTCAAAGAAATGGAGGAACTGGCAATGAAAGGTTTTAACACAGGTGACGGTTATATGGGAATGGTAGATGGCGAATATATCCTATTTGCCAGCGAAGCGGATTATTATGATTATGTGAATGATTAAAAAACAGGAAATATGTGGAATATATTTCCAATGCATGTGCTATACTGAACTTAATTAACCAGAAGGAGAAGTTCTATGCAGGTATCAGACAAATTAATTAAGCCGTTGACAGAAGCAAAATATTTAAATGCCGACAACGTAAGCAGATACCGCTGTATCATGCGTATCTTTTTCGAGCATTATGAGAAATTAAAATACTGGCTGTATCAGGAAGAGGTCTATGAAGAAATGATACAGGACCCGCTTTTTGCGGATTACAGACTGGAACAGTGCCAGCAGGATCTCACCATGCTGACAGAGTGGAAGAACCTGAATACGATCCAGGATACAAAAAAGGTCGCATCCATCGAAGAATTCAAGAACAAAAAGTACCGGTATCAGATGACAGAGTACAGTGTGGAGATAGAGCGTCTGGTGATCCGGTTAGAGAATCTGTTCATCGAGGGAGCATCATTAGAACCGACACTTTTGGAGCGCATAAGGAGAAGTGTAGAGCATTTTCCAGACATGGCAGGAAAAGATAAGAATGAAGTGTACACATGGTGGACAGATCTGAATAATGATTTTGTCCGGCTGAATCAGAATTATCAGGATTATATCAGGGATTTGAACAGCGTCCGGGCGGAAGAGATGATGCATACGAAAGAATTCCTGGTGTTCAAGGACCGGCTGATTGAATATCTGCGAAGCTTCATTAAAGGACTGCAGAGAAATGTCGGAGTGATCGAAGAAAATCTGCGTTTACAGAACGAAGAACTGAAAAAGCAGGTATTTGAAAAAGTTATAGATTATGAATTGTCAATTCCGCGTATGGAGATAGAAATCTCGAAAGAACTGATAGAGCAGAAAGTTCAGGGACGATATCAGAGCATCTATGACTGGTTCGTGGGAAATGAAGGACAGGAGAATGAAGCGGGAAAACTTTTTGATGCCACCAATGATATCATCCGAAGGATTACAAGATACGCTGCACAGTTGAGCGAAAAGAATGCACTGGGTGCGAATAGAAAAGAGGAATATCGGAAAGTAGCAGAATTGTTCCTACGGTGTCAGGATGTGGAAGAGGCGCATAAGATGTCGGCGATGGTATTCGGCATGGAATGTCCGCAGCATCTTGCAGGAGATCTGATCCGTGAGACAGACAGCATGAACATCGGAGTCTACGAAGAGCGGCCAATGGAAATTACTCTGAAACCGAGAGTGCGTACATACCGAGAAAAATCCAGGAGAAGCGCCATCCGTGAATCAGCAGAGCAAAAGCAGGAAACAAGACGTAAGTTGCTTGAGAAACAGAAAAAAGAGACGGAAAAACTACAGACGTTGGAAGTAGATGGAAAGATATGTTTTGATAAACTGCCTGTATTGGAACCTAGAATTCGCGAGATTCTTTTGAAATGGTTGTCAGATGCCATGGAATCCGCAGATTTTTCGGCAAGGACAGACGATGGAAGAAGATATATATTGGACAGAAGTCAGGCAGGAGAAAACTGTGTAGTACATTGTGAGGATGGAAACTTTACAATGCCGAAGCTGTCCATTGTATTTCAGGAGGAAGAATGATGAAGGAGCTGGAGGTTCTTTTAAATAAAAGATGGGTATTAAAATCCAGAGACAAAGAAATGTATTATAAAATAAGAGATGCACTTGGAGAACTTCGGAAATTTACTACAGAGAAGATGGGATGTCAGATCATTGATAATTCTCTCCTGATCAAGATGGAGAAGATTCCGGTAATTCCGGAAAGCTTCATGGGCATTCAGAAATTTTCGTCAAAAGAAGAGTATGCTTATCTATGTATCCTGTTGATGTTTCTGGAAGACAGGGATGCGCAGGAGCAGTTTATCCTGTCACAGCTGACGGAATATATCACGGCAAACCTGCCGGGAGAAATTTCGGACTGGACTTTGTATACGAACCGAAGAAAACTGATCCGTGTGCTGCGATTTGCGGTAGATCAGGGAATGGTTGATGTCACAGACGGAAAAGACGAAGCATTCATGGATGATGAGGCCGGAGAAGTACTCTATGAAAATACAGGTGCGTCCAGATACTTTATGAAGAATTTTTCGAAGGATATTATGGAGTATACGAAACCGGAAGATTTTCAGGAAAGTGACTGGTTCGAAGTGGACGAAGACCGTGGATTTGCAAGAAGACACAGAGTCTACAAAAGACTGATCTTTGCGCCGGGCATGTATAAAGAAGATGGATCACCGGAAGATTTTGAATATTTGAAATATTATGGACGGAGATTGAGCGAAGAACTGGAACAGATTTTCGACTGTCAGGTGCATATTCACAGAGGAAGTGCGTATCTGTTATCCGGGGATGAGTGTAGAATGGGAACGGTATTTCCGGGTAATAATTCGATATCCGATATTTTACTTCTGTGTTTTGGCGAAATACGAAAGAAGATTGAGAATGGCGAATGGAAGACGGCAGCGGATGAAAGTTGTCTTACAGATCGGATCGAGTTTGAAAATCTGATAAAAGAAGTGAAACAGGAATATGGAAGTGGATTTTCAAAAAATTATCGTGAGATGCCGGAAGGTGAATTTGTAAAAAATGTGATCGATGCAATGGAATTGTGGATGTTTATAAGGAAGGAGAAGGCAGCTCATCAGATTAAGATTTGCCCGCTCACAGGAAAGATACAGGGAAGTTATCCGGAGGATTATGCGGGAGGAAGAAATGATGAATAGTAGATGGCAGGCAAATAAGATCGGACTGATTAATTTCTGGTATTATGATGAACAGGAATTCCCGTTTGTAAAAGGAAGGATGCTTCTTCGTGGATCGAATGGATCGGGAAAATCCGTAACCATGCAGAGCGTGGTACCGCTTCTTCTGGATGGCAATATGAGCCCGGAACGATTGGATCCATTCGGTTCCAGAGACCGTAAGATGAGCAGTTATCTTCTGGAGGAAGATGATGGACGCGAGGAGCGGACCGGTTATCTGTATCTGGAATTCAAAAGGCAGGACAGTGACACATATCTGACGATCGGTATGGGAATCCGGGCGAGAAAAGGGAAAAATCTGGACAAGTGGTATTTTAGTCTGACGGATGGAAGACGGGTAGGAAAAGATTTCTTCTTATATAAAGACACAGGAGAAAAAGTCACACTTTCCAAAAAAGAACTGGAGAACAGGATTGGGACAGGCGGCCGTGTTATTGACAGACAGGCCGATTACATGGAGTATGTCAACCGCCAGATCTTCGGATTCGAGACGGCAGAAGAATATAAGGAAATGATAGACCTTTTAATCCAGCTCAGGACACCAAAGCTTTCCAAGGATTTCAAACCATCCGTGATCAATGATATTCTGAGTGATTCGCTTCAGCCATTATCGGATGATGATCTGCGTCCGATGTCTGAAGCAATTGAAAATATGGATACCATGAACATGAATCTGAAGAATAGAAAAGAAGCAAAACAGGCAGCAGAGAAGATTCAGGGAGTATTTTCAAAATATAATCAGAAATTATTATATGAAAAAGCAGAGCGGTATGAACAGGCAGAAATCAAATTAGAAAATGCCAGGACACAGCAGAAAGAGCAGGAAAAGAAATTATCCGAGTGCAGACAGAATATCGAGAAGTTGCAGGCAGAACATCAGGAACTGGATGCAAAACATGAGTCCATGGAAAAAGAACGGGAGTCCCTGAATAAAAGTGATGCTGTAGCATTAAAACGAAGAGAAGCAGAAGTGACTACAGAATTAGAGGGGCAGCAGAAAAATCTAAGAGAAAAGCAGCATTTTCTTGAACTGAAACAAGAGCAATATCAGGATGCACAGAATCAGATCAAAGCAGAAGAAGACCGGAAGTATGAGAAAGAAAAAGAACTGGAAGAACTCATAGAAGAGATGCAGGACGAGGCAGATATCATGGCTTTCGAAGAACATGCATTTATGAAAGAAGAACTGGAAAAGCATCCGGAAGAACCATATAAGTTCGAATTACATCAGCAGCAATATGAGCATACGAAAGAAAAAATCAATGAAGGAACAGAAATCCTTGCAGAGACGGATCGTCTGGAAAGACAGAAAGACGACCTGATCAAAGAAAGAGAAAAAAAGATCCGTGAACTGGATACGCTTCAGAGAAAAGTATCAGAACTGGAGGCTGTGTTTGTACAGACACAGAATGAATGGAAAGAAGCTCTATATCAGTGGAATGGTGCGAATCGGGAACTGGTACTGGAAAAAGAATTACTAAAAGAGTTAAGCACATTTGCAGAAGCTTATGAAGAGACATCTGATTTTGCAGAGGTTCGTCAGAAGATTGCAGATGTGTGGATCGGGAAAAATGCGGATGTTGAATCTGGGATTTCTTCGAACAGGGCAGAGAAAGAAACAGCAGAAAAAGAACTAGAAGAAGTGAAAGCAGAACTGACGGAATGGGAGAATCAGAAAGAACCACAGCCGGAGCGCTCGGAAGCGGTCATCCGTAACCGTCAGAGATTGGATGCACTTGAAATTCCGTACCAGGAGTTTTATAAAGTTATAGAGTTCGGAGACAATCTGGATGAAGAAGATTGCAACCGGCTGGAAGAAGCATTATTGAAAATGGGAATTCTGGATGCGCTGGTGATTGATGAACAATACAAAGAGCAGGTTCTGCATTTGAAACAGGGATGTGAAGATCATTATCTGTTTAGCTGCAAAAATGTTCAGAAAGAGCTGCAACCAGGAAAGAGTCTGTTAGACGTACTGGAACTGAACGAAGAAGTCAATGACATTTTCTCCAATCAGCGGTTGACGGGAATTCTTGGAAGTATTGCATATGATAACGAAAGTATAATTACGATTGCAGAAGACGGTACCTACCGGATGGGAGTACTTGCAGGAACGGTAACCGGAGAATATGAGGCCGGATTCCTTGGAACAAAGGCCCGTGAAAGACACAGACAGGCAAAGATGGAAGCCTGCAGACAGAGAATCGCAGGGCTGGAAGAAGTATTACAGCAACTGGAAGAAATGTATCGGAAGTTATCCGAAAGAAAAGTCATTCTCAGACAGGAATATGAGAATCTTCCAAAAGATACAGATATGCGGGAAGCCCTTCAGATGATGCGTGCGGAGGAACGGGCATGTGAACAGATCAGACGGGAAAGTGATAAATTAGAAGAGAGGATCCGTGAACTGCTCGAAATATTAAAAGAGAAGAAAAAGAAAGCACTGGAAATTGCGGATTCTCTGTATCTGACCTGTTCTTATGAAGTATTCAAAGAAGCAAAAAGTGCAGCGGAAGAATATGGAAAGCATCTGATTAGTCTGATTGCAGCACATGAAATGTTCCTCAGAAGCCTGGAATATCTGAAAGAGAGGAAAGAACATCTGGAAGATCTGGATGCAGATATGGAACAGATCCGGTATGATCTGTTCGAGATTCAGAAAGAACTCCGGAGAAAGACGGAAGAACAGACCTCTATTCAGGAACAATTACGTCTGACCGATTACGAAGAAATCAAAGACCGTCTGGACGCATGCATCAAGTGGCTTCAGGAATATCCAGAAAGACTGCGCATATGTGTAAGCAGACAGACGCATGAAGAAGACGAAGTTGGACAGCTGACCCTGCGTCTGGAAGAGGGTCGGAAGAGAATTGAGGAATATGAAAAGAAGACGGCATATTTTTCAGAATGTTATGAGCAGGAGAAGAGTCTGCACTATGTGGAAATACCGGAAGAGATACCGGATGATGCCGGACATGTACGGAGCTATCTGGAGTCTGACGTGAAAACACTGGATAAAGACAGTGTGATCCGTGATCTGAATAAAGTATATTTTGAAAATAGAGGATTTCTGACCGATTATCATCTGATGCAGAATGAATTATTTGCAGAAGCAGAGCAGACAGAATTCCCGGCAAAACGACTGGATATTTCGGCCAGATACCAAGGGGTAAAGATATCATTTTCAAGTCTCCTTACACATCTGGAAGAAGACATTGAAGAACTGGAGAATCTGATCAAAGACGGTGACAGGGAACTGTTCGAAGACATTCTTGCCAATACGGTAAGCCGGAAGATCCGTGGAAAGATCAATGCATCCAACACATGGGTACAGAAGATGAATTCCCTGATGAATGGGATGAACACATCCAGCGGTCTGAAACTCAGCCTCAGATGGAGAAGTAAGACGGCAGAACAGGAAGACCAACTGGATACAAAAGAACTGGTGGACCTGTTAAAGAAAGATTACCGTCTGATGAGCGAAGAAGAAGCCTCCCGGCTGTCGGCACATTTCCGTTCAAAAGTAGCAGAAGCGAGAAGGAATGCAAGAGACAGTGCCGGAATGATATCCTTCTATCAGATTATGAAAGATACACTGGATTACCGTAAATGGTTTGAATTCCAGCTGTTCTCACAGAAGAACGGAGAACGTCAGAAAGAACTGACAAACAGTGTATTCGGAACCTTCAGTGGTGGAGAAAAAGCGATGTCCATGTATATACCGTTATTCTCTGCGGTTGTAGCGAAGTATCAGGGAGGCAGAGAAGATGCACCAAGACTGATCTCGCTGGATGAAGCATTTGCCGGAGTGGATAATAAGAATATCCGCGATATGTTCCGCCTGATGACAGAGTTCGGATTTGACTTTATCATTAACTCGCAGGTTCTGTGGGGCGACTGTGATACACTGGATGCACTGGCGATCTATCAGCTGATCCGCCCGGGCAATGCAAAATTCGTGACGGTTATGCCGTATCTGTGGAATGGAAAGAAGAAAGAATTGTTGGAACGTGAAGAGGAAGTAGAGCAGAGAGGGGCCGAGATTGGACAGCAATGAATGAGAGTGAGCAACAAGAACTTGAGAAGATAAAAAAAGAATGCCTGACATATTTCCACCAAAGTCCAGTTTGGGAAAAAGTTCTGAAAGGGTTTCGTGATAAATACAGTTCTTATGGAAGATTTGGTGGTAAAGTAGTTCTGAAGAATCTGAAATCACAGGATATCGAAGAACTGGAGGGATTCTTTGGCAAGTCTTTTCATGGACAGAAAAGTGTGACAGTGTCTGCAGAAAAATTCCGGCAGGCACTGAAAGCAAGCCGCTATAAAGATATCCCACCGGAATGTCTGTTGGAGAATTTTTTCGGAGAACCCTTGCTTGGAAAACAGGAACAGAAATTTTTGAGAGAACGGGAAAAAGAGAAAATCTGGCAGAAGTTTTTGAAAGACTATAAAGGAACTGAGATAGAGAAGGCGGCAGAATTACTGAGGAATATTGTCAAAGACAGTGACAGTCAGGAACTTGCAGAATGGGATTGTGCGCTGCGGTTTGGAGCAGAAATGTACAATCATTTGCCATATCGTCAAAGTGATAAGTTGTATCTGGCTGTATTTGCAGCCATGCTGACGGGAAATCCGCATGCATTTGACAATGGAACTGCAGCAGGAAATTTCCTGTATCAGATGATACAGATGGATCTGGAAATCAGAGAAATTAAGATAGAGTCCTCGGAGATATTTCCGGCGTATAAGCGTCAGAAAAGTTACCTGACGGCCGGAATTATGCTGGATGATATATCAAATTATGCAATGTTATATCAGGTACAGGCGGTCAAGAAAGACGGAAATCTTCATAAAGGCATGGAGGGATTTGCGAGTGAGCAGCATATTGTACAGGTCCCGCTTGCGGTGATTACGGAGTGGGAGTCGCTTCATTGTCCACAAGATGAGATCTATATTGTGGAAAATCCGTCTGTTTTTGCGGTATTGTGTGGAAAAGAGAAATCAGGAAACGTAAGAAGAGCATATATGTGCATGAATGGACAGCCAAGACTGGCAGGTCTGATGGTGTTGGATCTATTTGCAAAGTCGGGAATCCGGGTATATTATGCGGGCGACCTTGACCCGGAAGGAATACTGATCGCACAGAAATTATCACAGTATTATAAGGGAGAATTTCATTACTGGCATATGGAAACGGCGGATTATGAGAAGTGCAGGTCAGAGGAAGTGATATCGCCGAAGCGTATGAAGATACTGGAGCGGATTACGGATAGGAGATTGAAACCGGTGGTGGATAGGATCGAAGAGTATGGGACTGCCGGGTATCAGGAGATGTTGGTGGAGGAGATGTGATTATGCCAAAAGGAACAAATCAAAAGCTAAAATTATACCGTCTCGCACAGATCATGCTGGAAAATACAGATGACGAACACTATATTACCATGCCGGAAATCATGGAAGAACTGGGAAAATACGAAGTGACCGCAGATCGCAAAACAATCTATGCAGATCTGCGTGATCTGTCTGTACTCGGGATCGAGGTAGAGGGCGAACCCATCGGCAACCGCTATCATTACCGCGTAGTCAACCGCCCGTTCGAACTGCCGGAATTAAAGCTTCTGGTAGATTCCATCCAGTCTTCCAAATTCATCACAGAGAAGAAGACCAACACACTGATAAAAAAGCTGGAAAAGCTGGTCAGCAAATACGATGCACAGAGGCTGCAGCGACAGGTGTATGTATCCGGAAGAATTAAGACGATGAATGAAAGCATCTATTATACTGTCGATGCAATCCACAATGCGATTTCTGAAAATAAGAAGATCAAGTTCCAGTATTTCCAGTGGAATGTGAAGAAAGAGATGGAACTGCGTCACGGAGGAGCATGGTATCATATCAGCCCGTGGGGATTGTCCTGGGATGATGAGAATTATTATATGATCGGATATGATGCAGAGGCGCAGCTGATCAAGCATTATCGGGTGGACAAGATGCTGCATATCCGGATGTCGGATGAATCCCGTGAGGGAAAAGAACACTTTAAGAAGCTGGATATGGCGGATTATGCCAAGAAGAGTTTCGGAATGTTCAGGGGAAAGGAAACGTCTGTAAAGATGCTGGTAAATAACAGCCTTGCGGGCGTGATCATTGACCGGTTCGGGAAAGATGTGATGATGATTCCGGAAGATGAGGATCATTTCCGGGTGAATGTGGACGTGCATGTGAGCAAACAGTTCCTGGGATGGGTATTCTCGCTGGGGGAGGCAGTTAAGATCATTGGACCGGATGAGGTTGTGGAGCAGATGCGGGGAGAGGCCCGGAGGCTTATGGAGCAGTATGGGGAGTAGGAAATGGATTCTGAATTAGCAAAACAAGAACACGATTGTAAACTTGCGAGAAAAATAAGTTGACAATCAAAGCGAAATACGATAAATTGTTAACCATAAACTGAAAGGAAGGTTAACAATTTAATGAACACAAAAACAAAAAAATTATCCACCGTAAGTATGGTATTATGCGGAATGTTCGCGGCGCTGGTTGCCATAGGAGCATTTATCCAGATCCCGGTTCCATATATGGATTATTTCACACTTCAGTTCTTTTTCGTACTGCTTGCAGGATTGATTCTGGGGGCTGATAAGGGAGCAATATCTGTAGGATGTTATGTATTACTGGGACTTGTCGGAGTACCAATCTTTGCAGCAGGCGGAGGAATCGGATACATATTCCGGCCAAGCTTTGGTTATCTGGTCGGATTCATTGTAAGCGCATATGTAACCGGAAAAGTATGCGAAAAGCTGAAAGCAAGTTACAAGAACTATCTGCTTGCCTGTCTTGCAGGATTTGTTGTGACATATGCAATCGGAATCGTGTATAAATTCATAATCTTGAACTTTTATGCACATACACCGGCAACGCTGGGCGTGATCTTTTTGTCCTGCTTCCCATTAGATATGCCTGGAGATTTTGTATTATGTCTGCTGGCAGCCGGTGTGGGACTTAGAATGCGGAAAAGCGGATTTTATCTGAGTTAATAAAAAAAGGGGCATGAGATTATGGCAAAAGGAATATTTGTGACGGGCACCGGCACAGATGTAGGAAAGACGTATGTCACAGCATTAATCGTGAAAAAGCTGGCGGATGCAGGAATCCATGCAGGCTATTATAAGGCCGCCTTATCAGGCGCAGAGTCCATAGAAGAAAGTGACGCAGGCTATGTAAAGAAGATTGCCGGTATCACACAGGAAGACAGCAGCTTACTGTCATATCTGTATCAAAATGCGGTGTCTCCGCATCTGGCTGCCAGAATAGAAGGGAATCCGGTTGATCCGGAAACGGTAAAAGCAGATTTTGACAGGGTAAAGAAAGAGTACGATTATGTCACGGTAGAAGGAAGCGGCGGCATTGTATGTCCGATCCGCTGGGATGAAGAGCATGAGATCCTGCTGGAAGACATTGTGAAAATGCTGCATCTGAATACTCTAGTGATCGCAGATGCCGGACTTGGCACGATCAATGCGGTTGTCCTGACGGTAGAATATATCCGGAATCATGGAATGGATGTAAAAGGAATCATTCTGAATCATTACTCGGGTGGAGCGATGCAGGAAGATAATGAGAAAATGATCGAGAGATTAACGGGGGTACCGGTGATTGCCAGGGTAAGAGATGGTGACAGGGAGCTTGAGGTTGATCTGGAAGTGTTGAAAAGGTTGTATGACTGATGATGAGAAGAGGAAATTGACTGTGGTTGATTTCCTTTTTTGATGTATGGAAATAAAAAATAAGGTGAGAATATTATACCCCATCAACTGAATTATACTATACACATCAAAGGGAATAAAACAGAATTCCGGGAGATAAAAGTAATTATAAGACAACAAATCAAATTCAGATGAACACGTTTTTTAAGCGTGAAAGGAGCACACACAATGGCAAAAATATTTATCACCCTGACAGGAACAAAACACTACTTCGGAAATGATTTTCTGAAGAAAGGTATGAAGGTCAGATTAGAAAAGGATCCGGATAATGAATATGACAAGGAAGCAATCAAAGTGACGTATGAAGGACTTGGGAAGATCGGTTATGTGGCAAATAGTTCGTATACAGTCATCGGTGAATCTATGAGTGCAGGCCGCCTGTATGACAAGATTGGTGACACGGCATATGCGAAGGTGGTATTGGTTACACCGGCAGGAACAATCTGCAAGATCTGTAAAAAGAGTCTGAAAAGTGAACAGGAGGAAACAGCATGAATTACCTTGTGATAGATTTAGAAATGAATTTTTGGAATTCGATGAATATAAAAAAGAAACGAGCACCCCGCTTGAGCAACAGCTGTACGGTAACAAACCCATTTCTTTGTATAGAATATTACTTTATTTGATGATAAATGTCAATTGTATTAGAAGAAGTCGTAGAAATATGACTTCTTCTTGTACGTCAATGGTTAGCGAAGTATAATGAATATAAGAGATTTTCAGTAAATACATCGAAGAGGAAAATTGAAATGACAGAAGAAACAATCAAAGAAATATTAAAATTTCGAGACGACAGAGACTGGAAACAATTCCACAACCCGAAAGATCTGGCAATCTCCATTTCACTGGAGGCAGCAGAACTTCTGGAAGTATTCCAGTGGAGTGGCGCAGATGTCTTAAATGAAGGAAAACAGGAGAAAATAAAAGAAGAACTGGCGGATGTTGTGAATTATTGTGTCTTGCTGGCAGATGCTTGCGGACTGGATCTGGATGAGATCGTGCGGGAGAAGATCAGGGTGAATGCAGAGAAGTATCCGGTGGAGAAGGCTAAGGGGAAGAGTGCGAAGTATGATAAACTGTGATGGAATAGGGGGGGCATAGAAAATAGTCATTGACAGACATTTATACATGAATTATTATTTTATTAACGCAATGCGTCTGGAAGGTGATCTAATGAGTCGAGGAAAAGAAGTAAAAGAATTACGGGAAAAAATGGGAATGAACAGGAGAGAGTTTAGTGATTATTATGGTATACCGTATCGTACTGTTCAAGATTGGGAAGCTGAGAAGAGAGAACTTCCGGAATATCTTTTACGTTTGATGAAATATCGGGCGGAAGTGGAAGATATGATGAAAAATAAGTCGTAAGACTTATTTTTTTGGATAAAGAATAACGCAATGCGTGTAGCGCGATGAAAGTTGGAGAGGTTAAAATGAAAAGAAAAGTAAATGTAATAGAAGATTTAGATAGAAAGAAAACGGTTTTTATTCATGATATTCTTTTCAAAGGGAAGCGGGCGGTGAAATGGGATGAGGTCGAAAAGTATTTAAGGCAATATGTTGGTGACATTTGTACTATTGATGATAGTAATGAAGTTATTTACATAGGAGCAGACTTGCCAGATGAATATGCACATTCCAACTACACACATATTTTAAAAGGAGCAAATGCCAAAGCAAAGGCCAATGCTGCGCAGGGATTGCCAGAGCTTATTAAAATAGCTGATGGAAAGAAATTTACTGAGAATTATAAAGTAAAACATAATGTAGATGCCATGTATGGTTGGTATCGTTATTCATCGAGATTTGCTTTACCTGTGTTTGGTGAAGATGGAGAAATTACGCGATATAATGTGTTTAATGTAATTATGATCATCAGACATGCCAGAGATGGGAAAAAGTACCTTTATGATATAATAAATATAAAAAAAGAAACGAGCACCCTTTTCCAGTCCGAAGACATTACTCAGTAAAAAACCCATTTCTTATATATAATATTAACCTGTTTGTTAATGAAAGTCAACTACAAAAAATGAAAAGATGAAAGTTGTATAGGCAGGCACGGTACAGTATAATTAATATATCGCTTTAACTCAAAAACATAATGTAAGGAGCACCCCTATGTCCACACCCCATAAAGAAAAAATAATCCGCGTCCTTCAACTTTTCCAGACCACCGATGAGAAGACGCCGATGAATGCAGTGCAGATAAGCCAGAAACTGGAAGAAGAATACGGAATGGAAAATGTACACCGTACATCCATTTATGACGATGTGCGTTTGTTGCAAAGCTGCGGTTATCCGATTAAGCAGGCAGAAAATTCACATAAAGGATGGTATATGGAGAAACATTTGCTGGAAGACTGGGAAATTAAGCTGATGTTAGATTCGGTGCAACAGGCAAGGTGTGTGTCCGTTCATGAAGCGAATGAGATTCGAAATAAGCTGTTAAATCTGACGAGTCAGAGAGGACGAAGCAGATTTTCGCATATGATTATGCCGCTGCCCGGAAATGTCAGGGGTGTCGGTCAGATCGGTGAATATATAGAGATTATGCTGGAAGCAATGTATTTGCATAAGAAGATTCGGTTTCAGTATACAGAGATCAATAATGCAATGGAGAAAGTTTTGCGAAAAAAAGGCAAGATGTATCAGTTGAATCTGTATACGATATATTGGTCGGATAATAATTATTATCTGATCGGTTCTCATGATAATCATGACGGGTTGACGAATTACCGGTTGGACCGGATTGAAAATATGAGTATGTCCAGTGAAGAAACCATTCCGGCAGAAGAAAAGATTGGTGTGAATCCGGAGCTTGTGATTCAGGACTATATTAAGAAGAGTGTGAATCATTTTAGCGGAGATACGATCAGAATCGAAGTGGAATATAAGCCGGCGCCGATTACCAATGCTATATTATATGATTTTGCAGGGGAGGGAATAAGGGTCAGACCGTTAGATAATGGAAAGTATAAAGCGGTATTTAAAAAGATGGACAGCGTGACATTGGTTGGCTGGTTTGTACAATATGCGAATCGATTTAAAGTCATATCACCGGAGAGTCTGAAAGGTAAAATTATAGAAAATTTAGAACAGGCACAAAGCATATATAGTGAGTAAGAAAAGTCCTACATATAATATGTGGGATTTTTTTGAAGTAAGATACATAAGTGTTGCGATATTACGACAGTAGATTTGCTAAAATGATAATAACTATGAAGGATACGATGAGAAATAGATTTTACAAATCTCAGGAGGATATGTATGAGTAAGGAATTGAAAATGGAAGTATTTGCTTCAAAGGAACCGGTAAAGAGTGTCAAACTGCATGTATATGAATTTCATACATCTGAATTATACGAGAATAAATATCGTCTGATCCGAAGTGCAGTGTGGAAAATGAGAAATGTAAATGCATGTGGAGTTTTTGAAGATGGCAGTTATATTTATACAACAGAGAAAATATCGGAGGAGATTCCGAATGCGACTTTCCGGTTGACATATCTGGGAGAGCAGGAATTAAACGTGTTGGATCATAAAAAAGTGTATTCAGAGTTAATCAAACATTGGATTACTCAGAAGCTCCGGACTGTGAAGATACAAAAGAATTCAAAGGAATACTATAAATATGCCTGTAGAAGTAATGTGACAAGCCGGTGGATTCAGACAGAAAAGGGATTTCAGACATTTTATTCGGGAAATAGGCAGATTAGTCTGGAGAGAAAATATAATTTTACCGTAAAGATTCTGGATGATGGGAAGGCATATCTGAAAATCGATACGTCCAGCGTATTTTCCTCCAACCAGACCGTGTACGATTATATAACACAAGGAATGAATCCAATCGGTATGGAAGTGAAAAATGAGTGGGGAAAGAATAACCAGACAGGAATATTGACGGAAATCTGTGATTATACAGTCGTTGATAAAATTGATTTTGCAGATAGTCTGAAGGCTTATTATACCGATATGAAGAAGGAAGGCTACAGGGTAGAGAATCTGCCGGATCAAACACCGGTTGTGAGGGTTGAGTTACAGGTTGGAAAAATTTATCCGTATTATCCACAGGCATTGAAACCTGTTCTGACGAGAGAAAAGGTCGGTCAGATAGATGCACGATTTTCTATGGCGATTGAAAAATATATCAAACGCGATATGATAACACGGATAGAGTTGGACAAAGATTTCATCCGGGATATCGGAAGTATTGCTCAGCTTGGTGACTTAGAATTTGAAAACGACATGTGTAATGTTAAAGAACTGGGGTATCTAAAAGGAAAAGTAGAATCACCGGCATTGACTTGCGGGCAGGGAAAAAGATTGCGGTGTGGAGAAGAATTCAAAGTATTCAACTATGGGTTCTATCAGAAGCCGGACGAGAAGATAAAAATCGGATACATTTATCCGAAAAACACAGTTGATTTGATAAAAACTGTGGTAAATGGAATATGTGAATTTGCTGCTTATGGAAAGTATCAAGGGGAAAAGGATGCCTATATTATTCCCGGACTGTTAGATATCCAGATGAAACCAATGATAAAAGAAGAATATGAACTGGGCGATATTACGGATTATAAGAGGGCGGCTCAGAGATTGAGAAAAGTAGAAGGAATCGACATTGTGATTGGAATCGTACCGGATGGAATGGATGAGGACGGACCATATAATCCATTTAAGACAATTTGGGCCGAGGCAAATATACCGTCTCAGATGATCAGCATGAAGACGGCACAGTTATTCTACAGAGGGAAAAGAGAAGGAAATAAATCGAAATATTATTTGCACAATATTGTACTTGGAATCCTTGGAAAGACGGGAGGAATCCCCTGGGTAATCAAGGAAATGCCAGGGAATGTTGACTGTTTTGTCGGATTGGATGTTGCAACATTGGAAAAAGGAATTCATTATCCGGCATGTTCGGTTGTATTTGACAAAAGTGGAAGATTGCTTGGGTTCTATAAACCGAAGAGCGCACAGCGCGGAGAAAAAATAGAAACCAGAATCTTACAGGACATTTTTGATCAGGTATTACTTTCCTATGAAGATAAATTTGGCGAACGGCCAAAGAACATCATGATTCATCGGGATGGATTCAGTAACGAAAATGATGCATGGTATGAAAAATATTTTGGCGCAAAGGGAATTGCTTATACGATTGTCGAAGTACGAAAAAATATAAGCTCAAAACTTGCAATCATTGAAGATGGAGTTATTAAAAATCCGGAAATGGGATATTGCATTTACAATAGCAATAAAGGCTATCTTGTTACGACAAATATGAAGAACAAAAAGGGCTCTCCGAATCCGTTGCTGATTGAGAAGAAATGTGGAGATGTTCCAATGACAATTGTATTAAAGCAGGTGCTGTATTTGTCGCAATTACATGTCGGATCTACGCAGAAAATGCGGCTTCCGATTACGACGGGGTATGCCGATAAGATATGTAAAAACCGGGAATTTGTGCCGGAGGGGAAGATGGATAATCGGTTGTTTTTTCTGTAGGATGGGAGGAGATAAAAAGAATATTGGTTTGGAATTAAATGAATATCAAAAATATCTTTTTTGCGGACAATTGGATTTTGTTGTTTCAGCAAATTATTGGACAGACTGAAGTAAAATCGACAAAACGTGATGGTTTTATGAGAATTGGGTTTAGATATGTAGTGAGGTTTGTAGTTTGACGAATTAGTTTTATATACTTTGGCATATATTTAATGATTTTCCTCCTGTTGTTATTGGAAGTAGGTATAATCATAGCATTATTGAGAAAGTAAATTTACTTTTTTCTATATATTTATATGTTGTGGTATACTAAAGCTATTATGAAATAAAACGATTAAAGAACAGTTCTTAAAGAATCAACGCTGATTTACGCTTCGAATATCAGTTGTAATGGATGAAGGAATAAAATATATTGTAGTATACTAGATGATACCTGTTTCCGAAATTATTTATATTGTAGAAGTTAATCATATTGAAAAATACAAAGATATGGATAAATCTATTATATAAAAAATTGATCATTGAAGAAAATTAGCAAAGTTGGTTTAGAAAAGAAAAAGGTAAGGAATCTTAAACTTCAAGAGATTCCGTTTGTAATAGAATTTTATAGGCTAAATCTTTGGAGAGTTTATGAAATTAGACAAGAGTAAATTAATAAAGGATGTAAGAAAATATGCAGTTAAATTATAGTGGAAGTGGAACAATTTTTTTTAAGGACCAAGAATATAGATGTGATTTATATAAAAACACGGAGGAAGGAGGGACAATGGTTAAAATTAGTATTCCTAAGAGATTTGCAGGCTATTTAGAACTTCCGTTGAAATTTGATAAAATAGCAGGAAAATTAAGCAATGGTTTTCAGTTTATATTATTAAAGTGTGATAGATGCAAGATGGTTAATCTTATATCAGAAGAAAGAAGTGAATATTCATATACAGCAGAATATATGTTGAATGGCATAGGAAAAGAATATTTAGATGTTAATTTTTCGAAGGTATCATATGGAATAACAAATATTATACCTTGGGGAGGAATATCGGAGTATTGTATTACTGATGAATGTAAAATGGGATATTCAGAGGAAAAAGAGATTGAATTATATAAAGATGAAAGTATGCAGGTAAAATATAAAGTGTCAGGAAGTTTCCTCCCTTGCATAGAAAATGATTTACTAAAAGAGGAAATCATTTTAAGACAATATGGAAGTATATGTATACAATTTTCAGAAGAGAGACCGCTTGAAGAATATACAGAAGAATTAATGAAAATAAAAAGATTAATTGAATTATCATCACTGAAAAGAATTTATATAGAAGAGATATGGGGATGGAATTCTCAAATCTGTGATATTTATGACTCAGATAGTAAATTTGAACGGCCGATAAAGATTGATGCTATTTATATAAATAAAAGGGAAGCTGAAAAGGATAAAATAGATAAGAGTGATATATGGCGTTTTATTACTCTTACGGAGTTACGAGAAAATAATAGCTTTAACTATTATTTTGAAAAGTATAAAAAATTGGAACCAATTATTGAATTATATATGGAACTATTTCGTAAAGGGGAAATTTCTGGAAGACGTATGTTTTTAAATCTTGTACAGGCATTGGAAACCTATCATTCTAGGTTTACAACTAATGATTTAGAAGGATTTAAATGGCGAGTTGATAATGAAATATTAAAAGATAGACCAGAGGAAGTGAAGGAAAGAGAAAGAAAATTATTAATGGCTAATTCGAGAAAATTTGTAACTTTAGAAAGCCGACTCGCAGATTTATTAATAGCAGAGTTTCAAATATATTTTGATACAGGAAATATAAAAAGAGAAGAATTTCCTAGTGTGATAGCTAGGACAAGAAATTATTATATACATTATGATGAAAAGATTAAGGAAAAGGGACTGGTTTTAAATGATGAAGAAATTACGATATATAATAAAACACTAGTATTTATATTAGAATATTATTTGCTTTTGGAACTAGGTTTTCAAGATGTGAAAAAGTTAAATGAAAAATTGATTGGTAGATGGGGGCATGTTTCAGATAAGTTAAGAATACAGCATGCTGTGGAAAATTTGGAAAGGGCGGAATGATAAGAATAAGTTGTAAATAATGAAAGCAGTAAAATCGTTTATTGATGTATACAGAAAAAAGATATATTTATTTTAGGGGGGTTGTAAAAAGCAGGAGGGAAAATCGAAGAACAAAAAATATAATATCTCGAATGAGATAGCTGATGAGCTTTACTGAAAAAATGTAATTTATCATGATGTAATAAGCTTTAGATTTTGAGGATTTAATTATTAGTGTAGATTGGAAAATAATTAATCATATATGAATAATCCGGGCTAAAATCCATACACCGAGCAGGGGATAGATTTTAGCCTAGATTATTTACTTTACTGGCAGAATATTCGGTCGAGATTATAAAGGTGTTTTTAGTGTTCCGCGTATAAAGATGGAATTAAGCTATGGCATTTCTATTATAGATATAGCTATACTCTTTCTTGTATCCTACTACTCCCATGCAGTATAATGAATACAAGATGATAATGGAACAAGTAACCACCCTCAGGAGGCAACCGTGAACACAATAAACGAACCCACAAAATCAACCACAACACTAGACTACTACAACAAAAACGCAAAAAAATTCATCACCGGCACCATATCCGTAGACTTCGGTACCATACAGAATCACTTCCTGGACAAACTGCATCCGGGAGCAGAAATCTTGGATTACGGCTGTGGTTCCGGTCACGATACAAAATATTTCCTGGAGCAAGGCTGCAAAGTCACTGCCATAGATGGCTCACAGGAACTATGCAAACTCGCAAGCGAATATACAGGCATTCCGGTAAAACACATGCTGTTCCGGGACCTGAATGAAAAAGAAGCCTACGACGGAATCTGGGCATGCTCGTCAATCCTTCATGTTCCGGCAAATGAACTGCGAGACATTATAAAGAAGATGGCAAACGCTCTTCGAGCCCACGGAATCATTTACACATCCTTCAAGTACGAGACATTCGAAGGGGAACGAAACGGCAGATATTTTACGGATATGACAGAAGAGACATTTGCAAAATTGATTCAGGACATGGATGAATTAGAGATAGAAGAACAATGGATTACATCAGATGTACGTCCGGGGCGGGGAGAAGAAAAATGGCTCAATCTAATTTTGAGGAAAGAATAGATACATATGAGATCGAATCTACGAATGTAATGACCGGGGACAGAGACCGGAGCCGGTATCTATATTATCAACTGAAAATGAGTATGGCAAAGGCGAAGCAGATTGATATCATCGTCTCATTTCTGATGGAGTCGGGTGTGCGGATGCTCTTAAATGATATGAAGCGGGCGCTGGACCGGGGCGTGAAGATCCGTATCCTGACGGGAAATTATCTGGGGATCACACAGCCGTCAGCTTTATATCTGATCAAGAGCGAGCTCGGCGACCGTGTGGATCTGCGTCTGTATAATGAAACATCACGCTCATTTCATCCAAAATCTTATATATTTCATTATGAATCTTCGAATGAAATATACATCGGATCATCGAACATTTCCAAAAGTGCTTTAACTTCAGGAATCGAATGGAATTACAGATTCAGTGATACACTGGACAAAAAGAATTATGAGTTGTTCTATGCTACATTTGAAGATCTGTTTCTGAACCATTCGATCCTTATAGATGATGAAGAATTAAAATGATATTCCAAGGCGTGGAAGAAGCCGGCGGTGTCCAGGGATCTGGCGAAATATGACGCTACAGAAGATGGAGAGGAGAGGAATACTGAAAATGTCCGAATGTTGTACCGCCCGCGGGGAGCGCAGATAGAGGCGCTGTATGCGTTACAGGAAAGCCGTATGGAAGGGGCGGCGAAAGGACTTGTATATGCGGCCACCGGAATCGGAAAGACATACCTTGCTGCATTTGATTCGGCAAAATATGAACGGGTGTTATTCGTTGCACACAGAGAAGAAATCCTGAAGCAGGCGGCGGTTTCTTTCAAAAATGTGCGGAACTCGGAGGATTATGGATTCTTTGACGGAAAAGAAAAGGATAGGGATAAATCCGTTATCTTCGCATCGGTGGCAACACTCGGGAGACCGGAATATTTGAATGAGACATATTTTCCGGCAGATTATTTTGACTATGTGATCATTGATGAGTATGCAATAATAGGTCTAAGTCAAGAAGCCGCTTAAAGTGATGGCTTTTCAGACTTAGTCCTATTTTTTTGACCAATTACTGGTGGTTGAGATTAAGGACGGCGCCGATCTTAATTGAATAACCTACACAAATAAAGACAGAGGGAGTACCAGGCTTCCAGGACAACTGTTTTTATTGTTGCGTGCAAATGGATGGGACTTTACATCTTCGGATGTGGGTCCCTTTTTTCGTGGTTTGTTCTGGAACTACACATCAAATCATATCGGAGGTAATGCTTATGGCAGTCAGAAAAGAATACAGAGATCTTACAGTAGGTAATATTTACAGAAATGGTAAGAGCGTTCCAATGCTCAGAGTCGGCGGTTTATGGTTGGAGGAACTTGGTTTCAAGACCGGTGATTTTGTAAAAATCAAGTGTGAGAATGGTCAGTTGATCATCAGCCTGAATGAGGAAAAGGCTCAAGAGAAAGCGGCAGAAAAAGTTTTTATGGATGAAGAAATGAAAAAGTTGAGGAAGAGATATCAAAGAGAAAAAGAGGAAATCTGTGCTAGATATGTGGCTGAGGGAAAAGCGGGGGTACGGTGCATGAAGAAGGATATTTTAACAAAGGTGACGTTTGTTGTTCTCATAGTGATTATTATTTTCTTTGTGATGTTTGGTAAAGAATTTATGGCAGTTATTAATGGTTTGATAGAGACTGAATCTTTATTGGATCAGTTACTCAGATAGGAGGCAAATATGGGAAAGATTTATATGACGGCTTGTATGAAAGGTGGTTGTGCAAAAACGGTCACAACTTATAATTTGGCATATTCATTAAAAGAACTTGGCAAGAAAGTATTGTGTGTGGATTTTGATAGCCAGGCAAACTTAAGTATCTGCTTTGGAGTGGAGAATCCTGTAGCAGTTCCGGTAACAATCGGACATCTGATGATGGCTCAGATTGATGATGATGAATTACCTGGATTCAAAGAGTATATACAGAGTAGAAATGGTGTGGATTTCATTTCATCTTCAATGATGTTGTCTGCTGTGGATGCAAAACTCCGACTTGAAATGGGGGCAGAGAAGATGCTTTCGGAGATATTAGAACCACTTAGAGACAGATATGATGTAATTATCATTGATACGGCACCGACACTTGGAGCGCTTAACATTAATGCACTTGCGGCGGCAGATGAAGTGATTATCACTGTAAATCCATAGTTGCTTGCAATGATGGGATTACAGGATTTTCTCAAGACAGTGAAAAAAATAAGATCCAGAGTAAATGACAGACTTTCTGTTGCTGGAATCTTGTTGACGATGTGTGATGCAAGAACGAATCTGTGTAAAGTTATTACAGAACAGGTTCGTGATACTTTTGAGGGACAGATACGAATCTTTGAAAGCAGGATCCCTAATACTGTTAAAGTAGGAGAGTCGGTTTATTATTCGGAGCCGCTTATTGAGTATGCTCCGGAGTCTAATGTAACCAAGGCATATAAGAATTTGGCAAAGGAGTTGATCAATCATGAAGGCTAATGCAAATAAAAGAAAAATATTTGATGCGGTGGATCTGCTGACAGAGGATACTTCGGCGCAGACCACAGCGGTTAAGGCAGAGAATGGCATAGAGCAGATTGCAATTGATTCCATAAAAGCATTTCATAATCATCCGTTCCATTTGTATGTGGGAGAATGCCTTAATGATATGGTGGAGAGTATTCGTGAGCATGGTATTTTGAATCCGGTTATTGTGCTTAAAATGGATGATGGATATGAAATGCTTTCCGGTCATAACAGAGCTAATGCTGCAAAGATTGCAGGACTTTCTGAAGTTCCGGTTATTATAAAAGTTGGATTGTCAGAATCTGAGGCATATGTATATGTGATTGAAACGAATCTGATACAGAGATCCTTTGCGGAACTGCTCCCATCGGAAAAAGCGGCAGTTATGGCGGCACACTATGATAAGGTGTGCTGCCAGGGAAAGAGAAATGACATAATCAGGGAACTGCAGATTCTGAGTGGAGTCGAGCCAGAGGAAACTTCTTGCCATAATGGCAAAAAGTTAAACAGTCTGGATGTAATTGCTTCGGAATATGGTTTTTCCAGTCGAAATGCAGCAAGATATCTGAGAATTAATTATCTGATTCAGCCATTTAAGAATCTGATGGATGAAAATAAGATTGCACTATTGGCAGCAGTTGATGTGTCTTATATGACAAAGGAAGAGCAGCAGATGCTTTGGAATATTGTAGATCGACAAGGACTTAAGGTTAAGCCAGTGTATGCAGAGAAGCTTCGCAAGGCATCCGGAGATCTGACAGAAGAAAAGATGGCAGAGATTCTGGAGGCATTACAAGTGAAGCATTCCGATGACAATGCCGGTGTAAGCTTCAAGTTTCCTAAGTCCATCTGTAGTAAGTATTTTGATGGTATGGATTCAAAGCAGATGGCAGCAGTTGTGGAACTGGCATTGACTGCATGGTTTGAAAAGAAGGAGAAGTATGCTCGATAAGGGATAGTTAGGTAAAAGCAAGGCTAGATCTTGTTAATGTTTGTGGGATCCTTTATAATGAAAATTAAGAGTGGTAAGGGGAGGCAATGGTATGGCACGAGTTAAAAAAATTTTAGCACCAACATATACAGAGCTGATTGTTCCGACTTATAAGGCACTTTTAGCATTGGGAGGATCTGGCACAAATAGCGAAATATATGAGCAAGTTATAAAGGATATGAAACTATCAGATGAGGTTGTAGATGAATCTCATCTTGGAAGTGAAAACCAAACAGAATTAGAGTATCAACTTGCCTGGGCAAGAACTTATCTTAAAAATTATGGTGTAATCATAAACAGTGCAAGAAGTGTTTGGTCGATTACACCAAACTATACTTTAGGTATTGAATTGGATGCTAAAGAGATTGTAGCCTTTATTGCGAATAAAAATGCCAAAAGACGAGCAGTATCTGGAAAGAAAGCAATAAGTAATTCAGAAAAACCAGATGATGGAATAATAGAAAATGATGAAACTGAGTATCCAGAAGAGATTAAACCATGGAGACAAAGACTTGCTGAAGTTTTGCAAAATATGAATCCTTATGGATTTGAGAGATTAGCGCAAAGAGTATTAAGGGAATGTGGATTTACCCAGGTTGAAGTTACAAAAAAATCTGGTGATGGAGGTATTGATGGAACAGGTAAACTGAAGATAAATGGTATTTTCAGTTTTAATGTTGCTTTCCAGTGTAAGAGATATAAAGGAGCTGTAAGTGCAAGTGATATAAGAGATTTTAGAGGGTCATTAACAACAGACATCGAAAAAGGTGTTTTTATTACTACCGGAATTTTCACTAAAGCAGCTAAGGAAGAAGCATCAAATCCTGGAAAACAACAAATAGATTTGATTGACGGTGAAGAGTTTATAAATAAGATAGCTCAATATCGAATAGGTGTGAAAGAAGTAATAACCTATGAAATAGACGAAGAATTCTTTCTGAAAATTTGATATATTTATGAAAAGTGGAGATATTGCAAGTTTTGAATAACTGTTGCGATATCTTCTTTTTTCTTGCAACAATGGCAAAAAGTTAAACAGTCTGGATGTAATTACTTCAGAATACGGTTTTTGCAGTTGAAATGCAGCAAGGTATCTGCCACCCAATTATCTTATCCAGATATTTAATAATCTGATGTGTGAAAACAAGATTGTACTATTGACAGCCATTGTGGAGTAGGCACTGGCTGCATGGTTTGAAAAGAAGGTGATTTAGTATGCATAATTTGAAATGCTTTGCATGTAAGTGTTTTAATATTATAGTTTTTGTTGATGTGATTTTGTTATATCAAAACTGAAATACTTGATTTAAATGCTATAAAATGTTATAATTTGCTACAAAATGTTATGATGTGTTGTTAGCATATTGGAGAAAAAAATGGAATTTAAAGATAAGTTAATTTATGCAAGAGCAGTACTAAAATATAGTCAGACAAAAATGGCTGAAGAGTTAGGAGTTTCCTATGCGACAATAAATCGTTGGGAAAATGGAAATAATGCGCCTTCAAAGACGATGATTGTATTGTTTGAAAACTATTGTAAAAAACATGGAATAACGTTTGAAAGGTAGGATATATAGACATGATAAATGGTTTATCTTTATTTGCCAATGTAGGTATAGCCGAGACATACCTTCGAGAAGTTGGCGTAAATATAGTTTTAGCAAATGAGCTCTTAGAAGAGAGGGCAGAATTTTATAGATACCTTTATCCAGAGTGCGAGATGGTTAAGGGAGATATAACAGAACAAAATATTTATGATTATATTATTCAAAGAGGAAAAAAGTTAAATATTGAATTTATTCTTGCAACACCGCCGTGCCAAGGTATGAGCCTCGCGGGGGCAAAAGATGCAAATGATCCGAGAAACTATTTGGTGATCTCTGCAGTTGAGGCTGTAAAGGAATTGAAGCCTAAATTTGTTATGTTTGAAAATGTTACAATGCAGCTTCAAACTACTATTCGATTTGAGGGAAAAGACATTCTTATTCCAGATTATATACAAAATGAATTAGGTGATATTTACAATTTTAATTCAGAAAAAATTGTAGATACTAAATTTTATGGTGTCCCTCAGCAAAGAAAGAGGGCTATTTTTTTGATGACAAGAAAGGATCTTGGATTTACTTGGGAAATTCCTGCTCCAAGTGAAAAAATAATTACATTACGGGAGGCAATTGGAGATTTACCATCACTTGACCCGTTGGTTAAGGAAAAGGAATTTAGAAAGTATTTTCCGGATTATGAAAGAAAAGCTGAAGAGGGACGTAAAGTTTCAAAATGGCATACACCGCGTATACATGTATGGAGAAATGTTGAATGTATGATGCATACACCTACCGGACAAAGTGCAAGAAAGAATCCGGTATATTTTCCAAAGAAGGCAAATGGAGATATGGTGGGCGGTGCGCCTAGAACATATATGCGAATGGAATGGGATAAAGCTGCGCCTACAATAACAAGATATAATCATACAATTTCATCATTTCAAAATGTTCATCCAGGTAGATTATTAGAAGATGGAACATATTCTGATCCACGAGTTTTAACTATATTTGAAATGATGAGAGTGATGTCATTACCGGATGATTGGAATATTCCATATTGGGCAAGTGAACATTTGATAAGAACTGTTATAGGTGAAGGCGTTCCTCCGATGGCAGTAAAAAGAATTGTGGAAGTATTAAATTTGAAAGAAGAGTAGACAATGAATGGATTATCACTTTTTGCAAATGTAGGTATTGCAGAAACATATTTAAAAGATGTGGATATTGATATAGTTGTTGCTAACGAACTGTTAAAAGATCGAGCGAAATTTTACCGCCATCTTTATCCTTCTTGCAATATGATTCAAGGAGATATATCAGATCCCCAAATATATAAAGAAGTTATTGAGTGTGCAACGAAAGAACATGTAGAATTTGTTATTGCTACACCTCCCTGTCAAGGTATGAGTATTGCTGGAGATATGAATCCTTATGATGAAAGAAATAGTTTGGTGAAATATGCGATAGATGCAATTGTTGATATTGAACCGAAATATGTAATTTTGGAAAATGTACCACAACAGTTGACAACACCGATTCAATACAAGAATACGGAGATGCTTATTCCAGAATATATTAAACAGAGATTGGGAGATAAGTATATTTTCAATGCGGAGCAGATTTTAAATACTATGGATTATGAAATTCCGCAAATGAGAAGACGAGCCATTATTTTGATGGTAAGAAGTGATATAGGATTTGCGTGGGAATTCCCGACAAAATCAAACAATATTTATACATTAGAGAGATTGTTTAAGGGTATTCCTGATTTGTGGCCATTGATAAAGGAGAAGGAATATCAAGATTTTTTTCCGGAGAACACTAAGGACGCGCTTGCGTTCCATAAATGGCATAGGCCTACTGAGCATGTGTGGAGAAATGTTGAGTGTATGCTATATACGCCTACTGGAAATACAGCATTTGATAATCCGGTATATTATCCTAAAAAAGCAAATGGAGAGAAAATAAAAGGGTATGACACGACATATCATAGATTGTTTTGGAATAAGCCGGCTGCAACGATAACAAGATATAATGGTATTATTGGCTCTCAGAATAATGTACATCCTGGGCGAGAGTGGAAAAGAGATAAAAATGGAGACATGATGTACACTAATCCACGTGTATTAACAATATACGAGTTATTACTTGTCATGACTCTTCCAGAAAATTGGAATATTCCTGACTGGGCTTCTAATGGTCTTATTAGGCATGTTATAGGTGAGGGTATTCCACCATTGTTAATTAAAAAAATTATAGAGGTTATGCCAAGGAGATAGTTATGAGTGTAGATGCAGTTACAGGGAAAATAATACAAAACAGAGTTAATGACAAGATTAATTACCAGACAAGTTTTACAGATTTTACAACATTTGTTGAGTACTGTAGGTATTTAAAAAAAATAGGTCCAGTAGCAAGCCAGAAAGTAAATAAGGTATGTGGGAAAAGACGTTCAGAGTTTACTCCATCATGGAAAAATGATAAGAGTGATAGTCATGCTAAGATATCATTATTGCAATATGGATTAATTGAATTAAATGAACAAAATTATTATGTGGTTTCTGAAATAGGAGATAGATTTATTGCCTTATTTGATGATGATAATAACTTGGTAGCTGATAGAGAGGAATTTCTTAATGTTACATTTGATATGATTTGTATTTGGCATCAAGAGGGTAATGGTTTTGATATTCACCCAGGTAAAATGATTATTAGACTTATGCTGGAGCCTGAACTGCATGGCTATTTTACAGATCAAGATTTAGCGTGCATTTGTAATGATACGGATAATCGATTAGATAGTCAGTACGAAGAAATAAAAGAAAAGGTTATCGCATTTAGGGAATCCGGAGTTATTTATACAAGAGAAGAAAAGAAAAAAACATATACTCTTTTGACCGGTTATGCAAATAACTGGAATATTTTTGAGTTAGATGAAAAGTCAACAAATGAGATTAAAATTGTGCATTTGTGTGATGATTTTAGGCAGCTTGCAATAAAACGATTAAGTGTGATGACGGAGGATAAAGTTCCTACAGATGATGAACTAAAAACCTTGATACGTGGAACGGATGAACTAAGCAAAAGTATTTCTGATTGGGAGGTTAAATACGGTATTGATGGTAGAGTACTAGTGACTCATTTTACAAGAGTAAAACAAGTTCAAGATGCATTTCGTAATAGATTAATGGCATATTATGGAAGATGCTGTATGATGTGCGGAATTCGAAATAAAGAGATGCTAATAGCAAGTCATATAAAAAGAGATGCTGATTGTGAAACAATTGAAGAGAAAATCGATAAAGATAATGGCTTTTTGTTATGTGCTAATCATGATAAATTATTTGATCATTACTTGATTACATTTGATTTCATGGATGGCAAAATAAAAATATCAAAATCTTTAAGTGATGAAGAAATTAAGATTCTGATGTTGGATCCTGATTATACTTTGCCGGAAGAACTTTTAACCGATAATAGACGAGACTATTTGTTATATCATAATGACGAATATGAAAAAAGGGAGTCTGAGAGAAGTGCAGCAGTATAGTAAAAAACATCTGTTGATGGCGAAATATTTTGCAAACCAGCTTGCATTAAAAAGAAGCGGATCAGAAGTTGAGCGTATAGGCACAACGCTATATAGTTCTAAAATTGAATTAACGCCGCATCAGATTCAAGCAGCGTTATTTGCGTTTAAGTCACCCTTGGATAAAGGTGTAATTTTAGCCGATGAGGTAGGTCTTGGAAAGACGATAGAAGCTGGTATTGTAATTGCTCAGAACAAATATGAAAAAGATGAGAAAGTTCTGATAGTAGCCCCTGCTTCATTAATGAAGCAATGGGAAGGGGAATTAGAAGAAAAATTTGGTCTGTCTGCCATTATTATGGATAGAAAGCAGTATCGAGTTTTAAAGAAAAGCGGAGTTAGAAATCCTTTTAATGTAGAAGCTGATGTTATTATTTGTTCATATCAGATGTGTGCGTCATTAAAAGAAGACGTATTTGCATCGAATATACAACTTGTTGTTCTTGATGAAGCACATAAATTAAGGAATGTTCATAATGAGAAAAGTGTAACTGCTAATAATGTTAAAGCTGCACTGACAGGAAAGAAAAAAATATTGTTGACTGCGACACCAATACAGAATAATCTTATGGATCTTTATGGTTTAGCTTCAATTATTGACGAGGGCATATTCGGTGACAAGTCTGCATTTAGATACAATTATATTCGTAATTTTGATGAGTATGAAGAGGATTTAAATGAAAGACTCAAACCTGTTTTACATAGAACACTTAGAAAACAGGTTTCACACTACATCAAGTTTACAAATCGTTTGCCACAAACATATACTTTTGAACAAAATGAGCAGGAGAAAGAAGTATATGATTTGATTAGACAGTTGATTTTAAATTCTGAAGAAGAGACCTATTTAATACCTGCACAACAAAGACATTTGGTCGTATTAATTTTGTGTAAATTACTAGGTTCGTCAACTGCTGCAATTGCATCGACTCTTGAAAAAATGAGAGAACGATTAATCAAAATGAAAGAAGCAGGGGAATATATTGCTTTGGGAGGAGAAATATATGAATCTGAAGATATGGATATTGAGGAAGACGGAGCGGATAGCAATTTTGACAATGATGAAGTAGATTTAGCAGAATTGCAGCGAGAAATTAACGAACTTGATTTAATAATAGCTAAGGCAAATGTAATTAAAAGTGACAGTAAGTATGAGGCTTTGCTTCGGGCATTAACTTTTTCTTTTGAACATCTGAAAGAAATAGGTGCAAATGAGAAGGTTCTTATATTTACTGAGTCTAAAAAGACACAGCAATATCTTGTAGAATGTCTGAGAAAAGATGGCTATGAAAATGTGATTACATATAATGGTACAAATACAGATGAAGCATCCCAGGAGATTTACAAAAAATGGGGTGATAGGCATCCTGAAGAAATTTCTTCTAATAATAAAACAGTTAACATGAAGGCTGCGATTTTGGAATGTTTTAGAGATAATGCGAGAATTCTAATTGCTACTGAAGCGGGAGCGGAGGGTCTCAATTTACAATTTTGTTCATTAGTTATTAACTATGATTTGCCGTGGAATCCACAAAGAGTCGAGCAAAGAATAGGCAGATGTCATCGATTGGGGCAACAGTTTGATGTCGTGGTTGTAAACTTTATTAGTGCAACTAATATTGTTGAGCAGAGAATATACGAACTGCTAAATACGAAATTCAGAATATTTGATGAGATTTTAGGTTCCAGTGATTCTATTATGGGTAAGCTAGAGGATGGAAAGGATATTGAAACATCTATCTTGAATATTTATAAAACATGCCGTACTGTTCAAGAGATTGAAAAAGCATTTGATGAGTTGCAAGATTTGTACAAAGATGAAATTGATGAATCTATGAATAGAACTCGTCAAGAATTACTTGATAATTTTGAGGAAGATGTACAAGAACTATTCAGAAATATGATGGGCGCTGCAGAAAAGACTATAAGCAGAATTGAACGCTATTTATGGAGATTGACAACATGTTTAATAGAGGACGCAAAGTACGATGAGACAAATAGAACATTTATTACTTCTGATGGATATTTGCATAGTTTGATAAAAAGTAATGAGAAAGGAATATGGCATAACTTAAATGCAGGTCTTGGAAAAGAATTAGTTGAGTATGGCGTAAGTATTCCGGTAGAAAAAGGACATGTAGTGTTTGATATTACGAATTATCGGTATAACCTTGGAAAAGTTCAAGAACTTAAAGGTAAGAAAGGCGTGATTCTATTAAGTAGATTATCCATAAATGCATTTGAAACTGAGGAATATTTAGTTTTCAATGGTGTTTTAGAAAATGGAACACGTTTAGATGAAGAAGTTTGTAAGAAATTATTTAGATTGACAGCAGAAGAACAATACATGGATGATTTGGACGTTTCTTTGTTGGAACAGGTGCAAGATGATCAACGTATTAATATTCAGACCGTTATTAATCATTCTCAAGAAAGAAATAACGAATTAATATCAGAAAAAATTAATCAAATTAATGCATGGGCAGATGACAAAATTGAGGCAACGCAATTAAAGGTTGAGGAAATGCGAACTCAACGAAAAGAATTGCAGAGACAGTCAGATTCGGCAGTTAATATGATTGAAAAGGAGAGAATTGAATCTGAGATCATGGCAATAAGTAAAAAAATCAGAATGATTTGGATGAAATTAGCTGATGATGAAGAAGAGATAGAAGATATGAGAAGAAAAATGATTAGTGATATAAGAAAAGAAGTCTTAAAAGAAACAGAAGTTACTCTAATATTTGCTATTTCATTTGAGGTTAAGTAGGTGATGCATTTATGGATAAACAATGGATTCAAGACATAATGAGTCAGCAATTTACAGTTGGAACATTCGTGAATCCTATACGATTAATAATGGCTACTTGTTTGGTACAAAGCCCGATATCAAATAGGATTTCTCGATATTTAGTATTGGAGTATATTTATAGAACTTTTGCAGATCATAAAGAGATAGCAGAAAGAAATCCTAATATTATGATTCGTAACATTCAGAATTATGGACTGACCGATATAGCTACGTCATTGGATGAGGCTCTGTATGATTGGTGCGTGGATGCACCAAATCATGTGTTGTCTTATGATAAGAGATGGATATATTTGGATATTGATTCAACAGATAGTACCATTGAAAAGTCTGCAATGCAGGTTATTCAGATGTTGTATAAAAAGTATTTTAAATTGCCTGTATTGAGGCCAATGGAACTTGAAGATGCTGATGTGGAAAAAGATAGAGATTTAGAATCATTTGGAAAAGGAATATTTAAACGCAGGGTACTAGAGGATATGCAGTATTGTCCACTGTGTGAAGAAACGCGTCAAAAAAATCTGTATGCGGTGCATATTGTGCCTAGTACTGTTTGTATTGATCCAGAACAAAAAAAGGATAAGGCAAATGGCTTATTATTATGTAAGGAACATGCCAGAGCGTATATAAATCAAGAATTCTATTTTAATTCAGCTGGGTTTGTTGCTGAAAGCAATAATGAAAGTATTGATTGTAGAATGCATTTGAGTTTTTCTATTTTAAGTAAAAGCAGGAAGAAATATCTCCAAGCTCGTGAAGCAATGATGAAAAAAAATGTTGAGTTTTGAGAGAAAATTCTCTCTCTAAAAAAACAGTCCCCATTCCTGAGGGCTGTTTTTTGTGTGACTTTAAGCTGGAATCATTAAAATGGCAGTTCTGGCTCAACGTAAACGCAAAATAGCGAGTACCTGTTCAAAATCCTTGAATGTGAGATAATAGACTCATCACTACAAAGTCTAAAAAGTTTAGTACTTAACTTTTTAGACTTTATTACAGGAGGCAAGTCATGAATTCTCACACAAGTTTAGTTGCACAGCAAACCCGTTTGAGTGAGTGGGCTGAGATGATCAGGAACTGTCAAAACCGTCCACAGGGAATGACAATAGATGAATGGTGTCAGTTGCACGATATTACGAAAGCGAGTTATTATTGGAGGCTCCGAAAAGTTCGTGAGGCAGTTCTGGAAACAGCAAAACAGACACAAACATTTGTAGAAGTTCCCTCTTCTGCAATTCATCCAGTTAGTGAAACTGCGGAATATAAGATTGCTGCCGTGATCAGAGGCAGAAACAACCTTGCTTTAGAAATCACCGAGCAGGCATCTGATTCATTTCTGAAGACACTTTTGGGAGTGCTCAGCAATGCTTAATGATGGTTCGGGGTTCAAAAAAGTGTATCTGGCAACTGGTTTTACTGATCTTCGGAGAGGGATTGATGGCTTAGCCAGGATCATACGTTTTCAGTTTCAGCCCGACTCTTACGATAAGAATATATTATTCTTGTTTTGTGGCAAGCGGACGGATCGCATTAAAGGCTTGATCTGGGAAGAGGATGGATTTCTCCTTCTATACAAGCGAATTGAAAACGGGAATTTCCGATGGCCACGCACGCAGGAAGAAGCGCTGGAAATAAATGCGGAACAGTACCAAATGTTGATGCAGGGGCTGGAAATAGTTGCCCGACATCCAATAGAAGAAGTTCCTACTCCAGAGTTCTTCTTATGATTTGTGTAAAACATAGAAAATAAAATCATTTTTACCCACGTCAGATTGTTCTGTGCAATATAAAATTCAAAGTTATTCACATCCTGAAAGTTTTCTGTGAGTTTCTAGATACTCCTGGCTGTAAAACTTTTCAGATTGTGGATAACAATCATAAATATCTGAATTTCAGGCTTTTATGTTCAGATATTTATGACTGTTATCTACCGTCAAATTGACGAAGGTGACAGAAGGTAAAAATAGCCAAAAAACGCTGATTCTGCTATAATACCACTCAGGGAAGTGAGGTTTGGTTATGGCAATCAATTATACAGAGGAACAATTGAATAGCGTTGATAAGTCGTTTCTTATCCAGCTTCTTTTGCAACAGCAGGAACAACTGAATGCTTTAACAAAGGAACTTCACGCATCGAACGAAAAAATGCAGCTTCTGATGGAACAAGTAATCCTGGGCAAACAGAACCGTTTTGGCAGGTCTTCTGAAAAAATGGAAGATAGTAGCCAAATCTGTTTTCGCGAAGTAGACGGAACAATCGTCTTTTTTAATGAAGCGGAAGCTGCCTGTGATCTTAATGCAGCAGAACCTGAAGATCTGGAATTGAAACCATCAAAACAGTCAAAACGCAAAGGAAAGAAAGAAGCAGATATTTCCGACCTTCCAGTCAGACGAATCGACCATTATCTGTCAGACGAGGAATTGGAAGCAGAATTCGGTGTTAAGGGTTGAAAACAGCTACCGGATGCCATTTCCAAAAAGTATCATTTCATACCTGCGAAGGTAGAGGTGGAAGAACATCATATCGGCGTTTACGCCAGCAAAACAGATGAACATATGATAAAAGCAGACCATCCCAAAGCGCTACTTCACGGAAGCCTGGTATCACCATCTTTGGGAGCAGCAATCATCAATGGAAAGTATGTGAACGCAGTTCCTCTTTATAGATTAGAACAGGAATTCCAGCGTTATGGTCTTCAGATCACAAGGCAGAACATGGCAAACTGGTGCATACGTTTGGCTGAGGAATATTTATCGCTCCTTTATGATTATCTTCATAAAGAACTATATTCCTATCACGTCATACAGGCAGACGAGACGCCAGTGCTTGTAAACCGTGACGGACGCAAAGTCGGTTCCAAAAGCTGGATGTGGGTATACCGTTCCGGACATCTGCATCAAGAACAGCAGATTGTCTTGTATGAATATCAGCAAACGAGAAATGCATCTCATCCGAGGGAATTTCTGAAAGGGTTTGACGGTATCTGCGCAACAGATGGTTATCAGGTCTACCATACTTTAGAAAAAGAATTGGAAGAACTAACCATTGCTGGATGCTGGGTGCACTGTTGCCGTAGGTTTGATGAAGCTTTGAAGCTGATTCCAAAATCATATCAAAAGGAATCCAATGCATTCCTGCTGATGAAGCAGATTCAGGCAATCTATCGAGAAGAAGGGAAATTGAATGACCTTTCTTCTGAAGAACGGCTTAAGCAACGACAAGCGGTTATCAAACCTCTTGTGGATGCATTTTTTGCATACCTGAAAACTATAACCGTATCCCAAAAGGATAAATTTGGTGATGCTGTCGGGTATGCTTTGAATCAAGAAAAATATCTTCGGGTATTTCTCACAGACGGAGACGTTCCGATTGACAATAACGCCAGCGAACGGGCAATCCGAGGATTTTGTATTGGGAAGAAGAATTGGCAGATGATCGATACGATTCATGGAGCCAAATCTTCGGCAATCATTTACAGTATTGCGGAAACTGCAAAAGCGAATAATCTGAAGCCTTTTGACTATGTACAGTATCTTTTGGAAGAGATTCCGAGACACACAGACGAGAAAGATTGTTCCTTTTTGGAAAATCTTCTGCCTTGGTCGCGAAAACTTCCAGCAGAGATTCGCAAAGCTTAAATCTAGGTGGCTGCAAAGCAGCCGCCTAAAAATGTTAAGGTACTCGCTATTGAGCATTTACTCGATATCGATGCCTGACATCAGCCAGTCGAACTCTCTCCAAGTGAGATTCCGGACTTCTGATTTATCCCGGGGCCACCGGTAAGAGCCTTGGGCGGTGAGTCTTTTGTAGATCATAACAATTCCGTCGGACTCTTTTAAGATAGCTTTAATCCTGTCGCATTTGCGTCCACAGAATAGATAGAGCGAATGGTCGATTTCCATAGAGAACTGCTCCTGAATAATTGCGCATAATCCATCGATAGATTTACGCATACCTGTTCTGCCACAAACGATATAGATTGCATCGACACTCGAGATGTCCGCTAGCATAATGGCTCCTTTAATACATCCATTAAAATTTTCAGAAGCACAGGCTGAACAGTATTGCTCATACGAATCGTTAATCCCTTTGCTTCAATCTCAATCGTATGTGAATTGTCAAGGTACATAGAACTGTTTCTTTCATCTTGAAACAGTTCTGCTGGAGAAGTTTCCGGCTCTATAGCAATCTGAACGACATCCTGTTTGTGGGATGTAAGATCAAGAGTGCTGGCTTTGCCAATCGGATCTGGTATCTGGCAGGCTCTTTTGCGCAGACGGGAAACGGCATTATAGAAGCAACTCGGAGAAATCCCTTGCGCTTCACACCATGCAGCATCAGTTAATCCACTTTGCCTGCATTCCGTTACCAGTTCCATCCAGTCATCCAAGGAACGCCTTGGGACACGTTTATCACTCATAATGAAACCTCCAAATGTAGTGAATTTCTACTTCCTATCAAAGAAGTGGAGTAAAAATCTATCTTCTATCATTATGAGGTAGGAAACGGAGAATATCTAGTTACCCAAAAACTAAGCGCTTACGAATAATATAATATGATTATGTAAGTAAGGAATCAGAGCTGTGGAGGTATCAAATATAATGAAAAATTATCATTATGAACCATTTAAGAATTGTATAGAATTAATAATTCAGAAATTTCAACTCCGAGTAAGGCGTACTTTAAGGTTTGGAAAAAGATTAGTTGTTTATTTGAAAAAATATATCCCCATTATTTTATGTGTTACTCTTTTCGAAGTTATTATTATTCCTATTGGAATTCAGTTAGAAAAATATGAGTCATGGATAGATGGATTTTGGGATTTAAGAAATTTTATGCTTACATCGTTGATGATTGCGACTGTGATAGGAATTATTGATTCAGAAAGTAAACGGCATAAAGTGTTATTAAAACAATATGAAACTTACGAAAGATTTAAATATAATTCGGAACAATTTGTCTGTTCGTTATGTGAAGTGGCTAATTTTCAAAGTGATATGAATATTTTTTTGTCAGAAAAAAATTTTGATATGTTTTATCAAAAACTTATTGAATATATGGAGCAGGATTTACCTAAAATTCAACAGAAAGTTATTAGCAATATATTTTTAAATTATTCTACAAAAGAACTTTCAAGAGAACTAGCTATAAAAATGTATTTTGAACAATATTCACGTGCATTAAACAATGTGAATTATGCTCTTTTAACGAATGAATTTATTGGTCCTATAGAGCATGCAATAGAGCAAATAGATAGTATTCATAATGAATTACAAATGGAACGTTTGTTAATAGAAGAGCAAAAAAGCTGTTATACAGATATACAATTATTAAAATTTGTGGATGGTATTTCACGAGTTATTTATCCGGCTATTGCAGATTTACGTCATCCATGGCGATGGGATATTGGAAAAAATAACAAGATATTATGTAGAAAATAAAAGACAATTTGAAGAAAAAGCAATCGAATTCATTTCCAAAAAGCTGGCGAGTGGCAAGCGGATTCATGAGCTGGAATTATTGAAACGTACATTGCAGTATCGCCATGGAATCATTGGGCGTCTGCAGAAGCATTTATCCGAGAAGTATTATTGTGAGATGGACGAGCATTGCACGGAAAATGTGATCAATATGATGACCAATGAATTTCCGATGAGCGCAGCAAAGAAGACTTACGCACAGTGTGTATTTCTGAAGAAGGAACAGGATGATTATGGCATTTCCGATGTGTATGGGAAAATGTTAGAGAATCCGGAATTCTGTGCGATTTTGGAGGAACTGGTGGACTTCGGAATCTCGAGATATAAGGTCAATTACAGTTACCATTATCAGGATACGAATCTGGTATTGTATCAGAAATATACATATGAGGATGCCTGCCGTCTGCTGAACTGGGAGAGAAATGAAGTGCCACTGAACATCGGCGGTTACAAATATGATAAGAAGACTAAGACATTTCCGATATTCATTAACTACGATAAGCAGGACAATATCAGCGATACCACGAAATACGAAGATCATTTCGTAGCAGAGAACCGGCTGATCGCGATTTCCAAAAGCGGAAGAAGCATGGACTCAGAAGATGTGCAGAATTTCCTGAACGCAACAGAACGTGGCATAGATGTGCAGCTGTTTGTGAGAAAGAATAAGGATGATAAGATTTCCAAGGAATTCTATTATCTGGGCCGTGTGATCGCGACCGGGAATGCGAAGCAGTTTGTGATGCCGAATACGGATAAGACGGCGGTGGAGATCGAATGGGAGCTGGAGACTCCGGTGAGAGAAGATATTTATCAGTATATTGTGAATGAATAGGGACTGTTACAGGAAGATTTTTGACGGGAGATAAATGGTAAGATGAAGACGATAAGAGTTGTGGCAGCAGTGATAAAGGCAGTAAAGGAAGACGGAAGAACGATGATATTCGCAACGCAGCGCGGATACGGCGAGTTCAAAGGCGGATGGGAATTCCCGGGCGGTAAGATCGAAGCCGGGGAGACACCGCAGGAAGCGTTGAAGCGTGAGATCATGGAAGAACTGGATACGGAAGTTTCGGTTGGTGAGTGGATCGAGACGGTGGAGTATGATTATCCGGGATTTCATCTTTCGATGGATTGCTTCTGGTGTGAGATCGTGAAAGGGGATCTGGTTCTGAAGGAGCATGAGGCTGCCAGGTGGCTGACCAGGGAGGAGCTTACGGATGTGGAGTGGCTGCCGGCGGATGTGGCGGTTGCGGAGAAGATTGAAGAAGAGATGGACTAGAAAATATAGAGAGGAATAAGTGGACATTGAAAATGAAAAAGAACTCAAATTTGAAGTATAAATTTGAGTTCTTTTTTAGTTTATAAGAATAATATTTGAGTTTCTTGCATAAACTTAAATATAGTGCTAGAATCTAAAATATAAATGGAGGAACTAAAATGACAACAGAAGAATTATATGACAAACTAAAATTAATTCAAAAAATGAAATGCGAAACGCAGAATTTGGAATTGAAAGCAGCGGAGCAAGGATGCCCGAAACGATTATATGATTCTTTGTCAAGCTTTTCTAATCAGGATGATGGTGGCATTATTGTTTTTGGAATTGATGAGAAACAAGATTATAAAGAAGTTGGTGTTTATGATGCTCAGGACATTCAAAAGAAAATTAACGAGCAATGCTTGCAGATGAATCCGGTTGTACGGCCGCTTATTACAGTTGTAGAGAAGGAAAATAAAAAATTTGTTTCTGCTGAAATTCCCGGAATAGATTCGGCAGACAGACCTTGCTATTATCAAGGACGTGGAAGGTTGAAGGGGTCCTATACCCGTATTGGAGATAGTGATGAACCGATGACAGAATACGAAATATATAGTTATGAAGCATATAGAAGAAAATATCAAGACGATATCCGTGAGGTTCCGAGGGTAACATTAATGTCATTGGATCAGGAAGAACTGAATCGTTATGTTGAACTGTTAAAGAGTGGAAAACAAAGATTAGCAACACTTGATAATGAAAGTATTTATGAACTTATGAGCATAAAGCGAGGAGAGAAAGTAACGCTTAGTGCGACTTTGCTTTTTAGTCCATATCCACAGGCATATTTTCCACAATTGTGTATTACGGCAATTGTAATTCCTGGGAGAACAATAGGAAGTCTTGGTGACATGGGGGAAAGATTCTCGGATAATCAGAGAATAGAAGGAATAATTCCGGAAATGTTGGATGAGGCATTATTATTTGTGAAACGAAATATGCGGACAAAGACAATTATAAGTCCGACAACCGGACGAAGAACTGACAGAACAGACTATCCAATAACAGCAGTTAGAGAAGCTATTATAAATGCATTAGTACATCGTGATTATAGTACTCATACAGAAGGAATGCCGATTCAACTTATAATGTTTGAAGACAGGATTGAAATACATAATCCAGGTGGATTATATGGAAGAATCACTATTGACCAATTAGGAAAAATTCAACCGGATACAAGAAATCCGGTACTAGCATCGGCACTTGAAACATTGGGAATAACAGAAAACAGGTATTCGGGAATTCCAACAATCCGGATGGAAATGGAGAAATATAACTTAAGACAGCCAGAATTCTTGGATGAAAGAGGAAGTTTTATTGTAAAACTATATAAAGAATCAAAGAATGATTATGAAGATATGTCAAATGATGAAGAAACAAATAATTTAATAGTATTTTGTAAAACACCGCGTACAAGAAAGGAAATTTGTGATTATCTGGGGTTAAATTCTGTTACTTATGCTATACAGACGTATGTAAATCCATTAGTAGAAGCTGGCGTAATTAAGTTGAGTATTCCAGATAAGCCAAAGAGTCCAAAACAGTTATATTATAGCGGAGAAAGAGAAAAATGAGAGAAGACCAATTCCTGCGGCAGCGTCTGCAGAAAGAAATCCCGATTGAGATTTCACCTGTTTTAAGAGATTTAATAACTGTTATATTTTGTTATTAAATTCTCCGCAAACCCTTGAAAACACTG
>ERZ791834.304-NODE-304-length-39770-cov-4.25753_pt1 | contig 39770 bp, 33 predicted proteins | sample MGYA00510293_ERZ791834 | MGnify/ENA primary metagenome ERZ791834 (study PRJEB30046, sample SAMN00715253) | human gut metagenome | study: EMG produced TPA metagenomics assembly of the A metagenome-wide association study of gut microbiota in type 2...
CGATTACAGTACCGCCGATGGAAGCAAGTCCACCAACCATGGATGTACCACCCATAACGCAGCCTGCAATAGCCTCATTGTTGTACTGATCGCCATAACCTGGCTGAACAGTTGTGTATGTAGCTACAAAGAAGAGTGCTGCAATACCTACCAGGAATCCGCAGATCATATAAGCAAGCATTTCCCATTTCTTTGTGTTGACACCGGAAAGACGGACAGCCTCTTTGTTAGATCCAAGGCAGAGGATGTAACGTCCTGGTTTTGTGTTGTAAAGAACGATACCGCAGATAACTGCCATTACCAGGAAAATAACAATTCCTACAGGGAAGCCATTTACGGAAACGATATTACGGAACCAGCCGTTTGCCTCACTGGCTGCCGGCCAGCTTACGGACTGTGTTTTCGTGAATACAGAAGCAATACCTTTTGCAATGTTCATGGATGCCATGGAAATAATGAATGGTGGCACTGACATGTAAGAAACCATCCAGCCATTGAAAATACCAAAGCAGAGACCGATCAGAATGCAAAGGATCATGGCAACTGCACACGGAACCTTGTAGGATGTCATGCAGTAACCGGATACCAGTGCACAGCAGAACATTACAGGTCCGATGGAGAAATCAATTCCTCCTGTAGCGATTACGAATGTAACGCCAAGTGACAAAAAGCCCAGGAAGTACACATAGTTCAAAGTAGACTTGATACTGTCAACAGCCGGAAACTTGTTTCCAAGAACTACTTTAAAAACCAGGAACATAAGAATCAGAACACAGACAAGAAGTATTCTGTTCAATCCGAGCTTCTTAACGATTGGATTTTGTTTTAACTTTTCCAATTTTTACCCTCCTCACGTTTTGCACGTATCTTGTGTTTTCTTGGTTATTATAATACCGTCAAAAATCAATAATTGTAATAGAATATCTTTCAAAAAAAGGTTAAATATTTACTGTACTGTAAATATTTAACCCTTTTCTTTGTGCATTTATGACTATTTACGGTGTAAGATCACCATATGTTTTTAACGTATTAAACGGGAAAAGCAGTTTTTCGATCTCACTGGTATACATATTGTCAGGAGTTACCAGCTGGCACCCGGAATTAATATTCTTTTTATAGTTTTCTCCACGCAGCATCTTAACTGTTTCCCGAACACCCACATACCCCATTTTAAATGCCTTCTGTACAACGATTCCCTGGAAGATTCCGTGTTCCATCAGCTGAACGGCCTCCTGTGAGCTGTCTACTCCCACCACCCTAATCCGGTTCTCTGCTTTTGCTGCCTTTACTGCTCTTGCAGCACCTACAGAGGAATATTCATTCATCCCCGCGATCATCTTGAGATCCGGATATTTTTTCATCAGCTCTTTTGTAAGCTCATAGGACTTGTCATACTGAGAATCACAGTATACCACATCCACGATATTATCCTTCCGACTGCCAAGTCCTGTCCGGAAACCTTTTTCTCTTTCAACTGCCGTAGATACACCCTTTACATGTGAAACGATCGCGATCTGATCATCCGCTCCCACAAGATCCTTCGCAAACCTGCCAAGGATCTGCCCTGCTTCCAGATTATCGGTCGCAACGGTAAGGTCCTGAACCTCTTCCTGTGTGTAGGAATCAATAAATGAAATATGTATTCCCTGTTCCTTTGCCTTCTTCAAAAGCTGGTCAGATTCAGTGAAGCTGGACGGCGAGATCAGGATCGCATCCGGTTTTTCTTCTATTGCCCTTTCGATCAGCTTGTTCTGACCATCCACATCATTTTCTTCCTCAGGTGCCCATACGCGGATATCTGCATTATATTCCTTTGCAGCCATCTCCGCCCCCTGGATCAGTGATGTCCAGAAATCGTTGGTACCGTCCACAACCTTCGGAATATAGATCAGCGATAGTTTTCTCTCTTCTTCTACCTGTTTATAATAGAATATTCCGGCTACAAGCCCCGCCACAAGGCAGATGACCACTCCAAAAGTCAGGAGTTTTCTATGTTTTTTCATATTGATTCCTCCTGTATTCCCGGAATGGTGATCGTGGCAGTGGTTCCGACACCTTTTTCACTTTCATAGGTGATCCCGTAATTTTCTCCATAATAAAGCTTCAGACGTTTCTGTACATTGTAAACACCCACACCATTGGAATGATAATTCACCTTATGTTTATCATAAATATGTGACAATGTTTCCTCATCCATACCTACACCGTTGTCGATCACCTGAAGAACTGCATTTCCATCCTTCATAAAGCCTTTTACCTGCAAAAGTCCCTTACTCTCTTTATATTTCAGTCCATGATAGATGGCATTTTCAATGATCGGCTGGAGAACCAGCTTGATCAGAGGGATATTTAGTATAGAAGGTTCTACATCGATCTCGAATTCCAACTTGTCCTTGTAACGCATCTTCTGGATCGTAAGATAACCCTTGGCATACTCCACTTCCCTTGCGAGAGGAACCACTTCATCTTCATTACTGATGCTCTGACGAAGAAGACGTGCCAGGGATGCTGTCATCAGAACAACCTCTTCGTACTTTCTGCCCTCTGCCATCCAGATGATCGAATCCAGGGTATTGTAGAGAAAATGAGGATTGATCTGGGACTGAAGGGCCTTAAGCTCACTTTTTCTCTTTGCTTCCTGTTCCTTCACGTTCTGCTCCATAAGATCCTGTATCCTATGTGTCATCACATTGAAAGATTTCGTCAGGCTTCCGATCTCATTCTCTGAATCGATTTCCACATCTGCTCCGTCAAAATGCCCTTCCTGTACTCTGGACATGGAATCTCTGAGACGCTGAAGAGGATATGTAAGACTCTTTGCAAGAAATCTGGAAAAAAGCAGTGCCACGATCATCAGAAGTGCGGAAATAAGCACATAAATACTCTGTGCCTGATTGCTTTTGCGCAGAAGTTCGCTGACGCTCATACAGCCCACAACGGTCCATCCGGTTTTATTTGATCTGGAAATAGAATACAGCTTTCCTCTGTTTCCCCTTTCGGTACGCACCGTATCTTCTTTTGATTTCACGATCAGGTCGATATTCTCAGTCTGCAATTCATTGTAAAGCTGCTGCTGTTGGGGATGGTATACTATATTTCCGCTTTCATCCAGAATGAATGCGTATCCCTTTTTCCCGATCGTATTCTGATCACAAAGTTCACTGATGGCACTATAATTCAGATCAATAAAAAAGACTCCCTCTTTCTCACCACTGTTGGAAAAATTACGGATTCCCCTGCTTAAAGTGATCACCCACGGACGCTCTCCGCTGATGATGTGCTGTACATGAGAAGATGTAAGAAGCGGGCCTTCCGGCTTCTGTAAAGCTTCCAGATACCACTCCTGGGTGGAAAGCTTCAGATCCGGATTCACAGATTGCTTGCCGTCGTTGATCAGCTTCCGTCCATTACTTCCAATGATCCCAAGATTTCGGATATCACTTCGTCCGTCCAGAATAGTCTTGAACTGATTGAGCAGGCGCTCTCTTGTTCCATCGTCCACATTGTCGCCAAAAAGATATTGCTGTACATCCTCGTTACTGGAGATCATATAAGCTATATTTTCCATGTAATCAATATAGGAATCAATATTCTGATTCATCTGCTGCACGATATTCTGGGTGTAGACAGCAGAATTTTCAAAAATAGAATTGCGGGTATATCTCATGGAAACACCTGTTATGACCAGCACCGCGCTTAAAAGCAGCACCGTCACCACCGCAAAGATCGCACTCTGGATACTCTTAAATTTTCCTATGATCTTTGCCGCAAACCGGATATCTCTCATTTACGTTTCTCCCTTGCATATTCTGTCGGTGTGCAGCCTGTCATTTTTTTGAAGGAGATCCCAAAATAATGAGGATCTGCAAATCCGACTTTCTCGGCAATTTCATAATTCTTCATAGTTGTATTCTCCAGAAGTTCCTTCGCCTTCTCCATGCGGGTACGGATCAGAACCTCTGTAAAAGTCTCTCCCGTAAGCTCCTTAAAGATCGTACTGAAATAGCTTGTGCTGATATTCAGATAAGAACAGATACTGTTCAGGCTTAAATCCGGATCCATATAATTCTTCTGGATATAATCCAGGGCAAGTCTAGCCTGACGCTGTCCGCTGGAGCTGTTTGCATCGGAAAGTGTCTGGAAAATTTCTCCGATATGATTCCTGACCAGTTCAACAGCACTGTCAAAAGAATTCTGCTCCGTAACCTGCTGCAGAAGTGCTTCTCTTTTGGAAAAAAGCCTGTTGTCCGGAACCATATCCTCACAGGTCTCATCTGCTGCACGGATGATCTGCTGAAGATACACGCAGGCACGACTCTTATCCACACGCGCTTCCTTGATCTCAGAAGAGATCTGTTCCAGAATATGCTCTGCGTTTTCCTTTTTACCCGCTTTCAGAGCAGCTACCAGCTTCTCTACATAATCTTTAATGGAAAGATTTTTTTCCGCCGGCTGTTCTTCCATATCAATGAGAAGGCTTCCGCCAAGAAGATAACGATATTCAATAGCTTTCTCAGCAAGTTCATGGGATACACGAAGCTCCTGCTGAGTTCTGGCCCAGCTTCCCACACCGATAGAAATATCCAGCGACATCAGTTCCTTCAGCTTATCCTGAATCGTCCTGCAGATCTCCATGATCTTCTGTTCAAACTCTCTGGTACGGTTTCCCATGAAAAGAGCACCAACCTTGTTGTCTCCGTCCTGATATGCCACTCCTGCTTTTTCCTTGCTGATGATCTCATCACTGATATTAAAAAGAACAAAAGACATCAGTGCACTCTCCTGGCGTTTCTCTGCAGTAAGCTGACTACCGTCCGAATACAGATCCAGCTCAAAAACAGCCACACGATAGCAGGCTGCCTCAAGATCGATTCCCAGTGCTGCAAGCTCTTCCAGACTTTCCTGCCGTGTCTTGATATTATCCACAAAGCCCTGCAGCGCTCTGGAACGGATCACAATAGCGTTTTTCTGATAATTCTCGGAAGTCTGTGTCAGACGTTCCAGCTTCTCTTTTTCTTTTCTTTGCTGGTCCACCTTCTCTTTCATTTTTCCGATAACATTTCTGAGCTCCATGGCTGTCACCGGCTTCAGCATATATTCACTGACACCATACTGGATTGCCTTCTTGGCATACTCGAATTCTCCGAATCCGCTGAAGATTACGATCACGATGTCCGGATAATTATCATGGAGAAAACGGCTCAGTTCCATACCATCCATATATGGCATAAGGATATCTGTCAGCACGATATCCACCGGATGGTTCTGCACAAATTCCGCTGCTGCTTTCCCGTTATCACAGTCTCCTACCAGTTCACAGTCCATTGCTTTCCAGTCAATATTCTCCCGGATCGCATCTCGAACAAGTATCTCATCATCTACCAGTAAAATACGATACATAATTTCTGTTGTCCCCCTCTGATCAGTTTCTGTTATTTTTATTGCACATCCCCCTGACAGATTTCTTCTCCGGTCTCTGTCACTTTCATTGGTAAATATTACTGTTCTTTCTGTGAACAATAACTGTTAATTCTTTCTATATGGTAACATGTTTGGTTAAAATTTACAACGGAGTTTCTTAGTATAAATTATAGCAATCCTCTTAAATGCATTATTTTAGAGGATTGCTGTAGATACAAACAAATCCCGCGTCCGCCATATCGGACACGGGATTTTACTGCAGCACTTTTATTATTTTACGATAACGCCATCCTCATCCCAGAGGTCATGCCAGTCCTTGGCACCATGCCACAGAAATACCTGCCCTTTTACAAGACGGTTGCCTTTTTCCAGAGTTGCGATGGTTGCCATTTCCTCCTCTGTAAGTGGATCCTCTGTGACACATTTCAGGTTGCTTGCATAGTTGTGCACAGAGAACGGAATGGAGATTTCTCCTCTCTGATGTGCCCACTTCAGAGCGATCAGAGCCGGATGAACACCATGTGCCTTTGCGATTGCCTGCATCTCCGGAACCTCCAGATCCGCAACATCCTCCGGGCAGATATCTCTCTCCGGTCTGCGTGGAGAACCGATCGGCATATAGCCTACCGGCTGGATGTTATGCTCTACCAGATAATCATAAAGCTCCTGCTGCTGGAAGCATACATGAAGCTCAAGCTCACAGGTTGCAGGTTTGATCTTCATGAGCGGAAGAACTGCCTCAAGCTTCGGAATGGTCATATTGGAAATACCGATATAACGGATCTTTCCTTTTTCTACCAACGCCTCACACTGGCGGTATGTATCCATAAACTCCTCCACACTGAAGGGTTTGGAATCCGGATTTCTGGAATCCACATCACATCCCGGTGCATGATAGTTCGGGAATGGCCAGTGGATGAAATACATATCCACATAATCGCACTGAAGATCCTTAATGCTCTTATCACAGGCTTCCTCTACTCTTCTGTGCATGTCGTTCCATACCTTTGTCATGATAAATAGTTCTTTACGCTTTACAACACCTTCGTCAAAAGCGTCCTTAAATACCTGGCCGATCTCATGCTCGTTTCCGTAGCATGCGGCACAGTCAAACATACGGTAGCCACTGCGGATCGCGCCTGCAACAGCTGCAGATACATCCTCTGCGGATACACGGTCGGAACCGAAGGTTCCCATTCCGACACACGGAACCTGCTCGCCGGAAGGAAGTGTCACTTTCGGCACAATTGCCGGATTGATAACTTCTGCCATCTTTACATCTCCTTTTTTATAAAAATTTTCTTATTATAAGCTTATCTTATAAACGCCTGATCTCGATCTTCGGAAGAAGAGCCTCCATATCCTCCATCACAAAGAAGCCCGTTTCCTCGCGCATGGCTGCCGCTGCTGAGATCGCACTGGCTCTTCGCAGAGTCTCTTCCAGAGAAAGTCCCTCACTTAATCCAAGGGCAAAGCCTGCGATCATGGAATCTCCGCAGCCTACGGTATTTACCGCATCGATCTTCGGAACCACCGCACGGAAAATCCCTCCCTTTCCGACTGCCAGGGAACCATCTGCTCCAAGCGAGACCGCCACAATCTCCACACCACCGGCGTGGATGGCTTTCGCTGCTTCAATGATATCGTTGATATCGTCACAATGCTTGCCTGTCAGCATACGGATCTCATCAATGTTAGGCTTGATCAGTGTCGGTGCTGCCTTGATTCCCTCTTCCAGAAGCTTGCCGCTGGTATCCAGGATCACCGGTTTTCCGGCGTCTTTCACAATCTTCACGAGGCGCTGGTAGGCACTTCCGTCAAGTCCCTTCGGCACGCTGCCGGACATCGCCACAACAGAAGCATCTTTTACAAGCTGGCGGAATTTTTTCTCAAAGCCCTCAAAATCTGCCTCTGTCAATGTGAATCCCGGCTCCAGGAATTCGGTCTGTACATGATTCACCTCATCCCAGATGTTGATACAGGAGCGGCTCTCCGCATCTACATGGTAAAAAGCACTCTTAATACCAAAGGGTTTCAGGGCAGCTTCTATATAATTGCCTGCGTGGCCGCCTACAAAGCCGGTGGCAACCACTTCGGCACCGTAAATGGACGCCGGCTTGGAAACATTCAGTCCCTTTCCGCCGGGAACATAAGTACATTCACGCACCCGGTTCACTTCGCCCACCTTAAAATCATCCACTACATAACGCTTGTCAATGGCAGCGTTTAAGGTTACTGTCAGGATCATATCAGTCTTCCTCATTGGAAAGAAGGATCTTTCCTTTTACAAGGCCCGGTGTCTTGAACAGCTGGAAGGCCTCCTGTGCCTGGCTCATCGGGATTTTCTTATAAATGAAGCCCGGGTCAAACTTCAGCTGACCGGTTGCAAAATAATGAGCAGTCAGATCCCACTCACGTCCCGGATATGGTGCACTGTAGGACATCCAGGAACCGGTAAGCTTGAACTCCTTACGGTTCATGTTCTCCCACTCCTTCGGTGTGAAGGTAAGGTTTTCATGCGGCGTACCGATGAAGCATACATGTGCCTTGTTTGCTGCAAGCTCAAATGCCATATGCATGGTGGGAACCTGTCCGGCTGTCTCAAATACGAAGCCGTAGCCCTTTCCACCTGTAATGGCCATGGCTTTTTCCATATATCCATCTTCCTTTGTGTTGATGATCTCATCTGCGCCGAGACGCTTTGCAAGCGCAAGTCTCTCATCGCTGATATCAAAGACCACTACCTTCTTGGAGCCGAAGATCTTTGTCCACTGCATGGTGAACATACCAACCGTACCGCCACCAAGGATCGCCACATACTCACCGCCGTGGTAATCATTCTGGAATACACCGTGGATAGCTACGGTTGCAGGCTCAAACATGGCTCCCTGCTCATATGGTACATTGTCTGCGAATGGTACTGCATTCTGCTCAGGAACCACTACATAATCTGCGTTTGCTCCCTGTTCTCTGGAACCGATGAAGCTGTAATGCTTGCAGAGAGAAAAATTACCCTTCTGGCAGTCGTCACATTTCATACAGGGAAGAAGTGGCGCACCGGATACACGGTCACCGACCTTCACCTTGGTAACGCCTTCTCCCACTTCCACTACATCACCGGAAAATTCATGTCCCAGCACGATGGGATAAAAATGTACGCCGTGATTTAATACACGCGGGATATCAGATCCGCAGATTCCGGAATATCTTACCTTGATCTTCACATGGCCCGGTGTTACCTGGGGTTCTTCCACTTCCTGATACTGAACATCCTCATTTGCTACTACTACTGCTGCTTTCATGATCACTTTTCCTCCTCATTTCTCATCATAGGTTCAAGAGATTTATAGAGATTTAAATAGGTTTTATAGGTTTTCTCATAAACATCCCGGTTTTCCGGGTTCGGTTCATGTCTTCTTGTTTCCTTTACCGTAAGACGGATAGCCTCATCATAGTCCTGATACATTCCAACGCCAACACCTGCCAGAATGGCTGCACCAAGTGTTGTTGCCGTATCAGAGGACGGCACTACGATAGGTTTTCCTGTGATATCGGATTTGATCTGTGTCCAGAGAAGAGAATTTGCAGAGCCTCCCATTGCACGGAGAACTTCCACATCTGCTCCTGCTTCCTTTGCCACCTCAAGGTTGTGTTTCAGAGAAAGTGCTACGCCTTCCATACAGGCACGTACCATATGGCCCTTGGTCTTGGAAAAGTCCAGTCCGTAGAATACGCCCTTTGCATTGGGATTCCAGATTGGAGAACGCTCACCGGACATATATGGAAGAAATACCACTCCGTCACTGCCTGGCGCGATTCTTTCCGCTATCTCATTGAGCTGGTTCAGAGAAGAGCCTTTTTCCCCTGCTACAGAACGCTCATACTCTGCAAACTCACGTTCAAACCAGCGCATGACACCACCACCTCCGGTGGTTCCTCCCTGAAGGAGCCACTGTCCCGGAACCACGTGATAGCCAAGGATCAGTCTGGGATCTGCCTTGTACTCATCCATGCAGATGCTCATTCCGCCGGCCTGTCCGCCTTGCTCCTGTGTCTCACCCGGATGGATCACTCCGGCCCCCAGTGTTCCGCATGCCGCATCCAGACCACCGGCAACAACCGGTATTCCCACAGCAAGGCCGGATTCCTCCGCCGCCTTCTCTGTAACAGTTCCCACAACATGATCACAGGCACAGATCTCAGGAAGAAATTCCATGGGAATCCCAAGCTTTCTGCACATATCCTCATCCCAGGCTGCCTTTCTCATGTCAAAGCAATGCAGGCCATAGCCCTGGGAAACATCCTGGCTCATCACACCTGTCAGCTTATATGCAATGTAGCTGTTGGACTGCAGGATCTTGTGGATCTTTTGGTACACCTCCGGGAGATTTTCTTTATACCAGAGGATCTTTGCAGTTGTGTAGGACGGCTGAAGGGAATTACCAGATACTTCAAAAATCTGCTCTGCCCCGATCTCTTCATTCAGTCTGTCACAGATAGACTGTGCTCTGGTATCCATCCAGATCGGAGTGTTTGTCAGTACATTTCCGTCCTTATCCATGGCAATGGCTGACCAGCTCTGTCCATCAATACCGATACCTGCGATCTCCTCAGGTGCTATCCCCGCTTTTTGGATGGCCTTCTTTACCGCCTGACAGACAGCACTCCACCATTCTTCCGGATCCTGTTCTGCCCAGCCCTCCTTCGGATAGTAAACCGGATAATCGCCGTTGGCCGCAGCCACAACCGTTCCCGATTTTTCAAAAACCGCAACCTTACAGGCACTGGTGCCGATATCAATACCTAATAAATATGGTTTCATTATAGATTCTCCTTCTCGTCCAGCACACGGACGGATTTTCCCATGATGATCTCTGCGCCAAGCTTCTCCGTGATCGGTTCTGTATCTTCACTTGCAGCCTCTTCCAGTCGTTTCAGCATGATTCCCGCCACTTCTCCGGCAATCCCCTGTGTAGGCTGTGCCACAATGGTAAGCTTGGGATTACATGCTCTGGCAAACTGCAGATTGTCAAAACCGATCACAGACAGCTGTTCCGGAATCTTAAGACCCAGCTCATTCATCCCGATCACCGCCCCCATGGTCATCTCATAGTTGGTAACAAACACAGCCGTCATATCCGGATTGTCCGCAACAAGCTTCTCGATTCCCTGCACACCACCCTGAATGGTATAATCACCGTGATAGATCAAAGATTCCCGTACCGGTATATTTTCTTTTTCGTATGCATTACGGTACCCCTGGAGACGTTCCTGGGCTGTGGAAATTTCCTCCGGTCCGCCAATGATCCCGATCTTACGGTGTCCTGCCTGAAAAAAAACTCTCATTGCGTCTTCAGCCGCCTTCTCGTTGTCTACAAGAACACTGTCACAGGAAAGCTCCCTGATCCTGCGGTCAATGAGTACGATGGGCTTTCCGGTTTTCTGGAATTTTTTCAGATGATTGCCTTCAGCATCCACCGGCATGCTGATGATCCCGTCCACACGCTTACGGCTTAAAAACTCCACTGCATCCCGCTCCAGCCTCTTATCGGTACGGCAGTCACAGACAATGGTCGCATATCCGTGACTTCTTAAGACATCCTCCATCCCTGTGATGATCTCCGCACAAAAGGTATTGTTAAGCTCCGGAATCACCACACCGATGGTTTTGGTAGCATTGGTCTTAAGCCCTCTGGCCACCTCATTGACCTCATAATGCAGCTCCTGAATGGCCTCCTCGATCTTTATTCTGTTTTTTTCTCTTACGTTTCCGCCGTTAAAATAAGAAGAAATCGTTGCGAGCCCAAGTCCCGTCCGCCTGGCAATATCTTTCATGGTTGCTGCCATACTGATCACTCCGTTTCTGTTTTTTTACAGAAGATCATTCTGCCTTTCCATCACAGCCGCAGACCTTCATACGCGCCTCAACCAGCTCCTTCACTGCCTGGATCGCTTTCTTTCCGTATGCCTTCGGATCGATGGTGTTCTCATTCTCTGCAAAGGTCTCCTTCACCGCCCTGGAATATGCGGCACGAAGCTCTGTTGCAAAATTAACCTTGCAGATACCACGTTTTACACAGTCTCTGACATCCTCATCACTGAGTCCGGATGCCCCGTGAAGAACAAGGGGGATATCTACGAATTCGCGGATCTCGCTTAAGCGTTCCTTGTCAAGAACCGGTGTTCCCACGTAAAAACCATGTGCGGTTCCGATGGCAACTGCCAGGGAAGTAACACCTGTACGCTCCACGAATTCCTTCGCCTCCTGCGGGTCGGTGTTAGTGTCTGCCTCAGCCTCAAGATCATCCTCTTTACCACCGACCTTACCGAGTTCAGCCTCACATGGAATATTCAGAGCTGCTGCCACATCCGCAACTCTCCTGGTCTCTCTGATGTTATCCTCAAAATCCAGCTTGGAACCATCGATCATCACAGAGGTATAACCTGCATGCATTGCCTGCATCGCAAGCGCAAAACTGCTGCCGTGGTCAAGATGAAGGCATACCGGAACGGAAGCCTTGGCTGCCTCTGCTGCTACGATCGCAGCGTAAGTCTCAACCGTACCATATTTAACAGTAGAAGGTGTTGTCTGGATCATAACCGGTGCTTTCAGTTCCTCAGCTGCCTGGATGATTGCCTTCACCATCTCCATATTCTCTGCGTTGAATGCTCCTACTGCATATCCGCCCTTCTGTGCCTTTAACAGCATTTCCTTCGATGTAACCAGTGGCATAATCTTCTCCTCCTTGGAATCATAATCATTGTGTTTGTTTTGTATTATTTTCTCATTTGGTCCAGAAACCGAAACGTTTCCGTTTGAGTTCATCATAGCGCTCCATACGTTTTCTGTCAACCATAAAATTTTCATCATTTACAGGAAAATATTCCCTTGAAAAGAAGACCAAATACCGTTAGATTAATTAATAAGAGTTCTAAAGCCTGTGGCCGGGCAGGTCTGTCTGATACTACCGGCGTCATAACAGTTTCGGAAATCCATGTATCCTGTTCTGATCACCTGAGCCTGATGCCGTAATTTCCGAAATGCTGTAAGTACACAATGATCTTAGGAGGATATGAACTATGTTAAAAGGAATTCCAGAAATCTTATCACCAGAATTACTGAAGGTTTTATGTGAGATGGGACACAGTGACCGTCTTGTTATCGCTGACGGAAACTTCCCTGTAGAATCCATGGGAAAAAATGCCATCACCATCCGCTGTGACGGACATGGCGTTCCGGAGATCCTGGATGCCATCCTGAAGCTCTTCCCGCTGGATACCTATGTAGAGCATCCGGTAAACCTGATGGAAGTAATGCCTGGTGATACTGTAGAGACACCGATCTGGGATACATATAAAGAAATCGTTTCCAAGCATGACGAGCGTGGCGAAAAAGCTGTCGGAAACATCGAGCGTTTCGCATTCTATGACGAAGCAAAAACTGCATACTGCATCATCTCCACAAGTGAGAAAGCACTTTATGCCAACATCATGCTTCAGAAAGGCGTTGTAATCAACAACGACTGATCTTTCTTTTGAACTGCCTGATATAATCATATATAATACACTTATTCAACCAAAACATAAAACGCCCGGATCTGGCTTGAAACATTCCAGATCCGGGCGTTTTATATTTTGACACTTTTATCTCTTTGCTGCTTTTGCGGCATATCCTCCGCAGAGTACTTTTCCACCGGAGATTTTTATCCCTGCACGCACCGCATAGTAATACGTTGTTCCCTTTTTTGCGGTCTTATCCTCAAAGGAAGAACTGCTGCCTCCGGAAACTGTACTGATCTTTTTCCATGACCCCTTTCCAGTCTTACGGTAGATCTGATAGCAATCTGCTTTTTTCTGCGCTTTCCAGCAGATTTTCAGCCCCCTGGAGGTCTTCCTGACACAGGATATCTTCTGGAGTTCCGGATAGGACAGGATATAGCTGCTTGCCTGATATCCTCCTAAAACTTTTTTCCCGTCTACCTTCTTATATGGCCTCACAGCATAAGCGTAGGAGGTGATTCCTGCAATCTCCGTATCCTTCCAGGACAACACTTTGTTGTTAACGGTTCTGATCCGAACCCAGCTTTTCCCCTGGAGCTTCCGGTAGATATGATAGCCACTGGCTCCGGAAACCTTCTTCCAGGATACCCTGTTACATGGTCCGCTGACAGCCTCAGCCACTGCACGGGCCTTCCCCAGCTCCGCTTTTGCTGATAACGGTGAAGATGCAGCTCCATAAACAGTATTCTTTCCGGAACGTACATAAGAAGCCCTGATCCTGTACGTATAAGTGCTTCCTGTTTTCACTGCAGTATCCTGCCAGGTCACTACATCTGCTGCCACGGTTGCCATTTTTTTTGAATTTCCGCTTTCATCCCAGCGATAGATATCATAACGATTGCAGCCGGGAACTACTTTCCAGGAAATCCGAATCCTGTTAAATGCGCCGGAAACCAGCTTTACACCTGTGGTCTGACGAAGCTTCACCGTAACCTTACAGGCAGCCCGGATCCCCCTGGCATTTTTTCCGTAGCAGGTTATGGTTGCTGTTCCCGGATTTTTTGCAGTAACAACGCCGCTTCCATTTACAGCAGCCACACTGGTATCTGAGCTTTCCCAGACAATGCCGGAAGCATCCATCTCGGATCTGGTAGCTGAAGCACTCAATGTTTTCTGATCTCCGGAATACAGATCTATCTCAGACGAAGAAAGCTGTATCCTCGCAGCGCTGCTCAGAGTCCTGGTATGCGCCTTGATCCTCGGAGTTACCGATGGATTAAATTCAACCGCATCCATCCAGGTATCCTCCGCGTTATAGCGCAGAAAGCTCTGACCGGATACGATAGACGGAGAAAAGCTGCACCAGCCATAACTGACCTCTGCCTCCACACAGTATTTTATATATGTGCTTCCTGCATTTGTCACCACAATAGAATACAGACTGTTCTGGCTGAGCAGAACCTCCGGGATCTGAAAAGTCATAACCCCAGCCATCGGCTGACTGCAGGAAACCGGTGTGGAATACGCCGGTGTTCCACTGGTAGGATCACTGGCATCCTTCAGATTTGTGTATACCTGCACAGTATAGGAATTATTGTCAGACATGGAGCTGAGAGTCACCTCGCCAAGCGATTCCGCTTTTCCGTTTCCTGCACTGGCACGAAAAACCGTAGCCAGCTGTTCCCCTGCATACATGCGGATAGAACCAAGCCCCGACGTTCCGTCATAAAAATAATTATTTCTATATTTCGGTGTATTGACAGCCGTAGCCGCAACCAGCTCACTGACAGACTTATCCTCATAGGACATGTAAAAATATCCGGATTTTCCCCAGCCTGTACCCCAGCTGTTCTTAACGATCCAGGCTCCGTCTCCCTTTACCTTGGAAGATGCCCGGAAATTCTTTGCAGAATAATTGTCATCCCAACCCACCACTGTAACTACATGATTCACGTTCTTGGTGCTGGCAGGATAGGAATAAGCCGCTGTACTTGCATTGTAATAGGCATTCTGTGCATTATACATCACAGTGACTGAATCATTTGCAACCAGAAGCTTCTTCATGGCATTTACGGAATAATCGGAAAAATAGGCATTTTTCAGATAAGCAGCTGCATTGTACGCCTTGGATGCGGCAGGAGTCACACCGGTTTTCTGTGTATGCGTGGAATCTGTAGCCAGAGGCGCATCCGCTTCTGTTGTCATTCCGGACCAGGTGCTCAGAAACATAGAAGCCAGAAGATCATTTCCACCCTCATGATAATCTACGTTTCCTTTATCATCTGTCCCCATATGCTTATTGACATCCCCGTAGGTATTTCCAAGTGGGTCATTCTTTCTGTTTGCAAAAAAATACGCCAGATGCTCTTCCGACAGGTCATAAGTTCCAAGCCCCTGGGTCAGAAACGAGGTTTCCAGAAGAGAGGCCATTCCAAATGCCCAGCACATACCGTAAGGCTCCTGATTCTTTACGGAAGTGACATATCCCTGATCCGCTGCATTATAGTAGGACGGATAGGCCGCAGCTCTTCCCATAGGTACCTCATCCACATCATTTCCGATCTCCACAGCGGTGGAATAAGAAGTCAAATTATCAAAGGGTGCCAGCTGTTCCTGCTCCTCTTCCTCCGTAAGCGGGCGGCCCTTGATATATTCGATGCCGGACTCATCACTGTCTGAGTCATCCCCGAAGCTCTCCTCACCGTCACCAAAGGTATCCTCCTGGGAATCAAAAGACGATCCTTCTGATATTTCGGGATCCCCTGTATCCTCTCCGGAACTCTGCAAGGCTATATCCTCGGTATCCCCATCGGCTGCCTCTGCAATATCCTCTGTCTGTTCATCCGGGATACCGGTATTCTCTGTGGTATTTTCTTCTGCGATCTCCGTCGTATCCTCTGCTTCCGCTGACTGCGTCTGTGTATCTTCTGCCCATTCTTCATCGAAGCCTTCCGCAGAATCACTGAAGCCTCTCACATCGGCTGCCATGACCGGAACCTGGCTGCCCGCAACTGTCACACACAGAAGAAGCGGCAATAATTTCTTCCTGACAAGCTGTAATCTCTTCACAAAACTCTCCATTTTTCTTATATTGATCTGGTCTATCTGTTAACGTTTCTTCAAATGATAACCCAGAATTCCGATTACTGCAAGTACTGTTGCGATCCCGATCCAGATAAACGGACTTTTATACCAGGAATTTTCTTCTTTAAAGGATGTAGCAGCTGTGCCATTGACCGGCTTGGTGACAGCTTCTTCCGCATAATCTCCACCTTCTGTTGTTCCCTCCGCTGCAGGCGGTCCCTGGACCTCACCGCTCTGAGCCTGAGAGCTGCCTGTGCTGTCCGACGCCGCAGGTGGTCCCTGGACCTCGCTATTCTGAGCCTGAGCGCTGCCTGTGCTGTCCGTCCCTGCAGACATTCCCGGTCCTTCGCCATTCTGAGACTGTGAGCTGCCTGTGCTGTCCGCCCCTGCAGACGTTCCCTGTCCTTCGCCATTCTGAGCTTGTGAGCTGCCTGTGCTGTCCGTCTCTGCAGACGTTCCCGGTCCTTCGCCATTCTGAACCTGAGCGTTGCCTGTATTGTCCATTCCTGCTGCTTCCCCCTGAGTTTCGCCGGCTGAGGAGTTCTGCGTATCGGATGCTCCTCCCTGATTCACTGCAGAAGTCTCTTTCTCCGTGCCCCCTGCGATTCCGGCCTTCGCCAGCTCCGCATCCTTTGAGGGCCGCAGCTCCTCCAGCGGCACATAACCGTATCTGCCATTATACTCTGTATATCCCCAGGTTTCACCATTCTTCTCTGTCTCCCCTTCGATATGCAGGACAGTACCATCCTTTACCGTCTTATCATTGAGCTTTTCACCTTTTTCATCGGTGGAAGGATAGATATCCACACCAACTCCGCCGGAATCCACAGTCATATAATAATCTGTGGTATCTGCCGGAGCCTCCACCTTCACCACAACCGACTTGTCCGCATACACCGGAACACTCATACTCAGCACCAGCATTCCTGCCAGAAGCACACCTTTGCACCTTCTCATTGCTCTTTCCTCCTTCAAAAAATCTTACTGCCATTCTATATGCATAAAATCCCCTTATATTTCTCTTTTGCCTTGGCTCCGAAATATAAGAGGATCTTATCATTTGTTATATCCAGTATCTTTTTTATGCAAGCTCCCGCTCACACATATCCAGCGCAGAAGCGATCACCGCATCCATGTCATAATATTTATATTCGCCAAGACGGCCGCCGAAGATCACCTTCGGTTCCTTCTCTGCAAGCTCCTTATACTGTGCGTAAAGTGCTCCGTTCTTCTCATCATTGACCGGATAATACGGCTCATCTCCCGGCTTCCACTCGGAACTGTATTCCCGGCTGATCACCGTTTTCGGAAGATCATTACCCTCCTCATCCTTTCCGAACTCAAACCATTTATGCTCAATGATACGTGTCCAGGGAGTCTCCACATCCGTATAATTCACTGCTGCATTTCCCTGGAAATTAGGTTTATCCAGTGTCTCGTTCTCAAAACGCACGGAACGATACTCCAGAGTTCCCAGCTTATAGTCAAAATACGCATCAATAGCACCTGTGTAAATCACTTTCTCCGCCATTGCATCGTACTTCTCTTTTTTCTCCAGATAATCCTCGTTCAGCCGTACCTCGATACCGTCCAGCAGATTGGCAGCCATCTTCGTATAACCACCCACCGGGATTCCCTGGTACAACGCATTGAAATAGTTATTGTCAAAGGTCAGACGCACCGGAAGCCTCTTGATGATAAAAGCAGGAAGCTCCGTACATGGACGTCCCCACTGCTTCTCCGTGTAACCCTTGATCAGCTTCTCATAAATATCCGTACCTACAAGGCTGATAGCCTGTTCCTCCAAATTTGAGGGTTCCGTGATACCTGCTGCCTGACGCTGCTCCTCAATCTTTGCCGCAGCCTCCTCCGGAGTCACCACGCCCCACATCCTGTTAAAGGTATACATATTAAACGGAAGACTGTACAGCTCCCCGTGATAATTGGCAACCGGACTGTTGGTAAAACGATTGAAGGTAGCAAACCGGGTGATATAATCCCAGACCTTCTTATTATTCGTATGGAAAATATGTGCACCGTATTTATGCACGTTGATCCCTTCCACCTTCTCTGTATATACATTTCCCGCAATATGCGGACGCTTGTCGATCACAAGCACTGACTTCCCGGCACGCTTCGCCTCCTGTGCAAAAACCGCACCGTAAAGACCGGCACCTACGATAAGATAATCGTACATTGATTTCATTCTCCCTGTTCTTTCATTGATGCTGTTATTTTAACACCGAAAAAGGGCAGCTGGCAAGAAGCCACTGTAAAATCCCGGTAAATCTTATGTAAGAATGTTGCCAAACAGATTACCTCAAGCTGCAGAAATGATAAAAGGCGCCAAGCATACCCGCATCATTCCGATGTCGTGCAAATGCGATCCTTGTATGCTCCGCCATACTGGGAACAAGATATTTTTTCAGGGCATTTTCTATTTTTTCCTTCAGAAAATCCTCCTGTGCCATGATCCCGCCGCCAAGCACAACGACCTCAGGATCGATCACATAGCAAATATTTGCGATCCCCCTGCCCAGAACATCCGTCATCTCATCAATTGCCCGAATACAGAGCCTATCTCCTCTTCCGGCCTCCTCAAAAACATGGCGGCCATCCCATTTTTCCTGCGGCTCACCCTTCCACTGTGCGACCTTTTTGGTCAGCGTACTGGCCGCTCCCAGGGTCTGGAAATCACTGTCTCCCATATGCATATAGCCAACCTCACATGCACTGTTCCCAAACCCGCGAAAAACCTTTCCGTCGATCACAATACAGCCGCCGATTCCTGTTCCCACCGTAAGGATCAGGGCAATGCGGCTTCCCTTTGCCGCACCGGAGCTGTATTCCGCAAGACCCGCACAGTTTACATCATTTTCTACCTCACACGGAATGTGAAACCTTTCTTCCAGAATTTTTTTGTACTGGATCCCTGCATAGTTTGGTATCAACGGAGACGCATAAAAAATAGATCCCTCTTTTGTATCCACCATACCGGCTGTTGAAATACAGATGCCGGAAACTGTATCCTGTGTCCGTGTGAGCAGATCTTCCACTATTCCAATAACCTTTTTAAGAATTTCCGGGCCACCCTTTTCTGCTTCCGTTTTTGTCGATCCCTTAAAAATAATCTCAGCGCTGTCACTGATCAGGCCATACTTGATGGCTGTACCGCCAATATCAAGACTGACATACATTTTCATCCTGTGATCCTCATTTACACTCTCATCCGTCATTTTCGTTCCATTACTTCAACAAATGATTTCGTGATCAGCTGTGGCCTTGTGATGATCGAGCCCACCACAACGCTGTAAGCTCCCAGCTCGATCACATGCTTCGCTTTTTCCGGTGTATTGATATTCCCCTCTGCGATCACCTTATGTTTTGCTTTCGCCACGATTTCTCTTAAAATTGCGAAATCATCCTCTTCGATCTTAGCGCCCTTGCTCTGCTCCGTATAACCAACCATCGTCGTTCCTATAAAATCAAATCCCAGCTCATCTGCATGAAGTGCCTCTTCTACTGTAGAACAGTCCGCCATCCATAGCTGATCCGGGTATCTTTCTTTTACCTCATGGAAAAACTCCTCCAGGGTTTTATTTCCGGGTCTTTTTGAGATCGTTGCATCCATTGCTATGATCTCCGGCCTTACCTCCATCAGTTCCTCGATCTCTTTCATAGTTGGCGTAATGTAAACCTCACTGTCCGCATAATCCCTCTTCACGATCCCGATGACCGGAAGATCCACCTGCGACTGTATCTCCCTGATATCCTCTTTGGTATTTGCCCGTATCCCGCATGCTCCGCCGATTTTTGCTGCCAAAGCCATTCTTCCCATAATAAATGAAGAATGCAGCGGCTCCTCCGGCAGCGCCTGACAGGATACGATCAGCTTCCCCTCCAGATTTGCTATCTTCTGATCCATTTTTGTCATTTCCCCACTTTTCTGTTGATGAAACAATGATACCATGAAACCGTTTTTCCGTAAAGTTTACAACCACATAAATCCACAGTCCCGGACCAGCAATTATTACTGTTCACTGGTAATGTCCCGCGAGGTGTTTTTTGTGAGCGAAGGTCACAGAAAACCCGAGACATACCGCGCGAATTTATGCGATCAGCATATCTGTCATTTATGATCTTTTTATAAAATATCAGAGATCCGCTTCTCAAACGCCCTGATGTATGATACCCTATAACTGGATCAGATGATAAAACTATCCTGATCACATAAACAGATCGAAGGTGGTGAAACCTATGGGTACAAAGGATACCATCACCAAAGATTACATGGCTGACAACCGCGTTTTTGCGGACGTGTTCAACCATATGCTGTACAAAGGAAAAAACGTCATAGACCCTGACGCTCTTCATCCACTGGATACCACAGCTCTCGCTGTCCCCTACGGATCCGGCACTTCAGAAGTTCCTGTCCAGAAATTCCGGGACGAATTCAAATCTCTTAATGTTATGCATGATGATTCCAGGATCTACCTTCTCCTTGGGATTGAGAACCAGTCGGAAGCACACTACGCAATGCCGGTCAAGAACATGGTCTATGATGCATTAGAATACGCAGGGCAGGTAGAAAATTCCGCCAGATCCCACAGAGAAGCAAAGCAATGGCCTTCCACATCCGGAGAATATCTCACCGGCTTCTACAAGGATGACCGGCTGATCCCGGTCATCACCACAGTCGTGTACTTCGGTTCCGACACCTGGAACGCTCCCAGAAGCCTCCACGAAATGCTCTCTGTCCAGGACCCTGAGATCCTTTCTCTGGTCCCGGATTACCGGATCAATCTCTTCTCACCTGCCGAGATAAAGGATGAAGAACTTGATAAACTCCAGAGCAATCTCAAAGAAGTCATGCTCTTCATCAAATATTCCAAAGATAAACGGAAGCTCAAGGAGCTCACCACACAGAGCCCCGGTTTCCGCTCACTCGAGCTCAAAGCAGCCCGGGTCATCGACTCCATAACAGGTATCAACTTACGTTTCACAGAAACAGAAGGGAGTGTTAATATGTGTCAGGCTGTTCAGGAAATGTGCGATGATGCACGTGCCGAAGGCCGTCAGGCCGGATTGGCAGAAGGGCGTACTGCTGGGCTCGCAGAGGGCCTTCAGGAACAAGCTATACTGACAGCACAGCGTATGCTTCAGGATCCAAGATTCTCCCCTGAAGACATATCCAGATTTTCTGGCCTTTCTCTTGAGGAAGTGCTGAAATTACAGAAAAAATAGTTCGTATTGGAAATGCTCAGATCCTTTGTGGGGAATCTGAGCATTTTGCTATTCTTCTGACCAAGAAGCCGATTGTAATCTATTATCCTAAATCAGCTTTTTTTGTAACTTTATAATTGTGTATGTTAAAAACAAACTTATCAAAATGCACAAAACATAATTTTGAAAATAAAATGTCTTTATCCCTATAACATTCATAAGTGCTCTAATCGCAACATGAGTCAAATATAATTCATAAGACATTTTTCCAAACTGCTCTAATATCTTTACAATTCTTTTAGGCATCTTTCGCATACTTTCAGCAGTACAATACAGCAAAAAAACAAAAATGAATATTCTTGTGCGGTGAATCCGAACAGCAGGGACACGTAGCCCGGATTATTCAATTATTCAGTTACGGCACATCTTACCGTAGACTTTTGCACATAGCAACCTATTTTTTGCATTTTTTCGGATGACCCATCTTCTCCTTCGCATCATCCGGCACATCAATCAGTCCGAACCGGTAGAACATCCCGTAGATGTAAGTCACGCCCCTGATATCTCCCAGAGCTTTTGGGCGATCTACCACTGCTCCTACCTTTTTAATATTGTGCAGTGCCAACAGCACTGAACTCCATGCCAGACTTTTACTCTTCTCCCGTCTGTCGATCCACAGTTCTTTCGTATACTCGCCATTCCTGCCTTTCCGTACCTCATAAGAGAATGGCAACCCGGAGTAAGTTTTGAATTTCACACCTGCATAGGCCAAAACCACACCCCAGAAGTTTTCTTCTGTCGGATCAGCCCTCCACCGTTTCATCGCTCTATATCTCCGCTGCCGTTCTGCTCCAACACTGATTTTCTCTTTCTCTGTACTTGGGAAGTACACACCTTTTTTATATGGCAGGTACGAAGTGACAGAGGCTATGGAGAGTTGAAGAGCAGAGGATGTTGAGACGATGGAGGTTTTGTAGTCTTGTGTTTCTCGGTATTCTTCAAAAGTGTCCTGCACCTTCTCCGCCACATCCGACTCATACACACCAGCCGTGATGAGCAGCTTCCGTACCTTTATTGGATTGAGCGATAGCTCATCTGCTACGGCTTGGAGGGACATAGTATTATAAAGTGCCACAGCACTTTCCATCTGTTCCTTCAGATTTTTCCCGGCATCGTAATCCGGCTTCCGCTTCTTCCGGCCACCGCCGGACTTCCTGACTTTATGTGCTCTTTTCTCTTCCATAATTATTTGTGCAGCTCCAGCTTCCAATCTTTGCGTTCCGAGCGATAATTCTCCCTGATGACAGAAAATCCCAGCTTGTTCACATAGAAATCCTTTGCGGCTTCGTAGTCAGATACGATGATTGCCATATGATGTATTTTTGATAAATTCATTTTGTATCACGCTCCTCTTCTTTTAATTATGTTCTTTTATTTCCGTCATAAACTATATAGCGACCCTCAAAATACACCGTGTGAACTCCTGGAGTTCAGTTTATCCACACGGCAAATATTTGTGATCTTAACTTCCTGTACAATTAGCTCTCGTTAGACGCAAACATCACATTATTCTTCGTCAAACTCATCTTCATCCCAGTCTGGATACTGCTGAATACTTCCTTTTGCCTTAACGATACGAGGCTTAAAATCTCCCTGAACTTCACTGATTTTTGAAACCGTAATCGTGAACATCCAATCATCCCCAAAATCATAATGAAGTGCAAATTTCTGTCCTTTGCAAAGCCCGACCTCATCCAGTGTGATATCTGCAGAAGGTTCGTCTCCCTCTGGATCTGACTGATAAGCATATTCGCTGTACATACGGTTATCCATACAAAATTCATACAGATGCTCATCTATAAAATCAAATGATTCCAAGATAATCTGGCACAATTGATTTAATGTACTGTTACCGCAGATTTCGATATTTCGGTAAACATCACGTCCTCTGCCTGCAGGATATATCTTCATCGTATACTGGTTACTCATCATCCACCTCATTTCCAGATAAAAATCTCATTACTTCCTCAAAAGAACGTTCGCCTCTGGCAAATGCTTCCATTAATTCCTTACTGCGAAGTTCATCCCGTTTCTGCACCAGCTTCTCAAGCTTATCCAATTCGTTCTCATACCTGTCTTTTGCTTTCGAAACTACTTCCTTTTGTGATTCAATCTTTTCTTCTATCGGAACACTTCTCCTTGCCATCGTTCTTATCCTTCTTTCTCTATCTGCATCAGATATTCATTCATTGCAGCAGCCTGGGTTCTGATGTTTGCCGCCGTCATGTTAAATGCCTTCAGGATTTCTTTCTGCGTGGCCGTAACCGCATAATCCATGCGGTATCCCCAGTTGCTCTGGCGGATCAGTTCTATCTTTTCCAGTTCCCGGATTGCTGCCGGAACTGTAAGATAATTCGGCTTTTTTGCCAGTCCCTTCGCCTTTTCCTTTAAGGCTGTATATATCCTGCACCGGATGATCAGTGCAAGAAAACCAATGAATATCTTATTTGATGCCGTCTCTTCTGATACCACTCTCAGACAATGATTTCCGAGATAAGATTTATCTGCCCGGAATACTTTTTCCGATACATCCCTGCTCTTGTAAAGGTTTATCGCATCCTTTGCATCCATCTTTTCGGATGAGATGATAGCAAAATATCCACAAAGCTCCAGCTCATCCTGGATCACCGGCAGCTTGGGTTCGCCATAAACAAAATGTCCGTTTTCCTTGTTATAATGCATATGAAAATACTTATGGAATGCCGGTCCGAATTCATACTCCTTATCTTCATGCTGTTCCATAAATCTCTGCATTTCATGGATTTTTTCTTCCAGTCTTGCACGTTCACCAACCGCTTTGGCAGCACTGTAATAAATATGTATGTATCGTTTCTTTGTGTCACTGGCATACACAAAAGTGTGGACCGTTTTTCCATACACTTCGAATTCCTCGATCCGGTTTCCCCAGTTATTTTCAAAAGTGCCTTTCTGTTTTCTCACCTGACTGCTTATAAAATCCTTTATTCCTTTCACCATAATGATAAAGGAAAATCCACTGCTGTCCATGTAGTTAAGATTATCTTTGCTAAAATATCCCCGGTCCAGGATAAACCCGATATTTTTATAACCATAGCCTTTTATCTTATCAACCATAAACTGTAACTGGGAGACATCATTGATACTTCCGGAATATTTTTCATACATGAGAGGCTCCCGATTGTTTACATCATAGACAACAGCATAATTGAATATCGGAAGTCCTGCATCCACCTTTGCTGCTCCGAATTCCACTATATCTATATCTCCGGCCTGACAGTTCTTATTTGTTGAATCATATGATATATAAATACGCTCACGTTTGCATCTGTCTGCATTCCACTGATCCAGGAAATCCTGCCTCTGATTTTCTTTTATTGACCTCAGAAAATCTGAAATAAATGAATCACTGTAACATTTCATATCCGGAGTAAAAAGCGGATGATTGTAAGCATAATCAGGATAATACTGTGCTGCATTCCCTTCTGTAATAATGGAATAGGCTGCCAGGTCAAGCATGATCCCGGCTGCTTTTGCCCCAAATGAATCCTGCAGTTTTGTATCCAGTTCGAGATCTTTTGCAGCTTTATCTATGATCATATATGCACCTGTCTTCAAACAGCTGCTCCTGCATGAAACTGTTTTTTCCTCAGGCTGTTCAACCTCCGGAAAATATCTCCTGAAATTTTCATTAGGTCTCATTTTATTTTCATCTTCCGGTAAAACCTTACCGATGGTGACCCTTTTTACATTTGTATATTGTTTGGTTGGATCGTACTCACGGCTGTACTCATAATAAACATAGCGTGCCTTACCTTTGGTTCGAAATGTGATTTTTCCTTTTACATCAGGTATATCAACAACATAATCCAGATACATGAACATCTCTCTTCTTTGTAGTTGTATTTACGACTAAATATAGTGTAGCATAAAACCTGCATTTCTGCAACAACAAAATGCAGGTTTTTCCTTATTTTTTCAGTATTTTCAGGGCATTCTCAATCCGTATGATTCACTTGTGTTGCACTTTATTATGAAAGTTCACACCGCTGAAAGTAAGGGCTTTTGTCGTCTTTACTGTCTTTTAGGACACAAACGAGAGTTAATTATTACAGAAGTTCACAATATTACTCTATATCACAGAACAGTTCTTCTTTATAAACACCACGCTCCAGCATATCGCGAAAACTCGCTTTTACAACCGCAACATCCTCTTTATAGGTCATGCCATACCATGTATCATTAGTCCGCAGCACCTTAACAGACATCTTATCCTCTGCCAGAAGTTCCCCGATAAATGTAGGAATCAGAAACTCCGCCTTCATGGGATTTCCCGGGACTACTTTTTCAAAAAATTCCGCAAATCCCTCTTCCAGAGTTTCCAGAAACTCCGGTCTCAAGCCCCACATGTTCATAGAAACAAGTGACTCTGTATCCAGCTTCACACCATCGGCCTCTGCACCATCCACAGTTTTTACAATATTGGAAGTCTCCACAACTTCTGTCAGGTCATTATGCTCATCCATTTTGCAGATACCACGTGTCACACCACCATTATCAGACAACGTATTCTTCAACACAAAACCAGCCATGCAGGACTGGCCTCCCTTTACAAGATAATCATGAACCTCACAGAAGCCTTCTTTTCCGTAATAATCATCCGCATTGATCACAACAAAAGGCGTTGTCAAAACATCCTTTGCAGCCAGAACTGCCTGTCCGGTACCCCAAGGCTTCGTACGGCCTTTCGGAAGTTCTCCCGGAATATCGTTGATATCCTGGGAAACATACTCCACAGTAACTGAATGCACCTTGCAGACCGCCTCAATCCGATTCCCGATCACATCCTTAAATTCATTTTCAATATCCTTTCGGATAATAAAAACCACCTTGTTAAAACCTGCTTCGATCGCATCATGAATCGAATAATCCATGATAATATGCCCCTGTTCATCAACCGGCTCCAGCTGTTTGATACCACCGCCAAAACGGGAACCAATACCAGCAGCCATGATAAGTAATGTTGTTTGCATTTAATTTTCCCTCATTTCCTGATCTTAATGTAATTCCTTTTCGCAGCGATCCAATACAGCTGCAATAACCTGATCCATGTCATAGTATTTATATTCACCAAGACGTCCGCCAAAAATCACATTTGTCTCAGCTTCTGCCAGCTTTTTATACTCTGCGTAAAGAGCTCCGTTCTTTTCATCATTAACAGGATAATACGGCTCATCTCCCGGCTTCCATTCAGAACTGAACTCCCGACTGATCACTGTTTTTGGAAGATCATTACCTTCCTCATCCTTGCCAAATTCAAACCACTTATGCTCAATGATACGCGTCCATGGAGTTTCCCGGTCCGTATAATTCACAGCTGCATTTCCCTGGAAATTCGGTTTATCCAAAGTTTCTGTTTCAAAACGCACGGAACGATATTCCAGTGTACCAAGCTTATAATCAAAATATGCATCGATTGGACCTGTGTAAACTACTTTTTCAGCCATCGCATCTAATTCATCTTTGTTTTCCAGATAATCTGTATTCAAACGAATCTCAATACCCTCCAGAAGATTTGCTACCATCTTCGTGTAACCACCAACTGGGATACCCTGATATAAAGCATTAAAATAGTTATTATCAAATGTCAGACGAACCGGCAGACGTTTAATGATAAACGAAGGAAGATCCCTGCAGTCACGTCCCCACTGCTTCTCTGTATAACCCTTGATCAGCTTTTCATAAATGTCACGCCCGACCAGTGAAATTGCCTGCTCTTCCAGATTTTTTGGTTCTGTAATTCCAGCTTCTTTTCTCTGCTCCTCAATCTTCGCTGCTGCTTCCTCTGGTGTTACCACACCCCACATTTTATTAAATGTATACATATTAAAAGGAAGACTGTAAAGCTCCCCTTTATAATTGGCAACCGGACTGTTTGTAAATCTGTTGAACTCTGCAAACTGAGTGATATAATTCCATACTTTTTTGTTGTTTGTATGGAAGATATGTGCTCCATATTTATGTACGTTAATACCTTCTGTTTTCTCTGTGTAGACATTTCCTGCAATATTCGGTCGCTTGTCTACTACAAGAACTGTCTTTCCTGTTTTTTTTGCCTCGTGTGCAAAGATTGCTCCGTATAAGCCGGAACCTACTACTAAATAATCGTACATCATTTTAATTTCTCCTTGTTATCAATTTCTTTAGTTACATCTTTAACTTTCTGTCTGCCTTATTAATATAAATATTTCAAATTAAATCTTTTTAATATCCATGTAATACCTATTGCTATTATTGGTGTTATAACAATTCTTGAAAAATATATTATTGCTGCCCCGAACTCTGAACCAAAAAATTCAATTCCACAAAAACGATAAAACCAAAACAAAAATAAATAATTTAATGGTTCTGCATACAAATATATTCCCATTCCATAGTCACTCAATGACTTTACTGCTCTACCATTTATTTTTATATGCCTTACCATATAGTTTAAAACTATCAACATAAGAAATGGACATACAATATACGAACTAAAAAAATGGAAAAAATGAATCTTTACTATCTTATCAACAATAAAAGATAAACATACCAGCCCAAACAAACATAACATCGATGAATCCTTCCAAATATTATGTTTTTTCAACCACTCAATCATATTTTCCAATCTATATCCCAAATAAAACCATAAAAGATAATATAAAGGATCTCCCAAAACGTGATATTGACCCAATCCTTTATATAAGATTACTCCTATACACCAACAAAAGCCAACTATAACTATTTGCTTTTTTGTTTCTAATTTACAAACAAAACTTGCAATGACAAACACAAAAAACAAACATTCTAAATACCATAAATATACACATGAAGGAAAAATCAACTGCAATAGCATTCCCCTTATACTAACACCATGGTAATAACCCGAAAAATATTTAACAGGTAAATTCCAGAAAAGCCATACAGCAATAAATGGAATCAGTAACCTTTTTGCCTTTTTAATAATAGTTCCTCTGGTATTAATATTCTTTTTCAATGAAAAAAGACTTCCAGATAACGCTATAAATGCTGGCATATGAAATGTATAAATAAAATTTGTTAAAATGCTTGTAATTTTATGAAACATTGTATCAGATATAAACGCATCTGACATCATAGTTCCGTAATTAATGCCTCCAAATTTTGTAGTTATATTATAATATGTCCCGTGACCTATAACCACCAAAACTACCAATATAATTCTTAATATATCCTTATCTTCTTGCCAATATATGTTGTTTTTGTTTGTATTTTCCATTCTTTTTATTAAATCTCTCACTTTCATTATTTAATGCAACAGATATTATATTATATTATTTTATTTTATTTTTTATCGTATTAAAAATTTCAAGAAACAGTTCTTCTTTCAAAATCAGTAATACAAGTCCATATGCACCCCCAAAAAGAAGGGATGATATTACTAATGAAAAAAAATATCCTAAATTTAATATTTTCACCCACAAAGATACAATACTACCGGCAGACAATGCAATTAATATTTTTATATAATGTATCTGTCGAAAAGTATTCAAAATTTCATCTTTTAGCGCATAAAACTGGACAACAAAAACTGCAAACTCAGCAACTAATGTACCTATTGCAGCTCCTGTTGATGCATAAACCGGAATCAATAATGCATTAATAATGACATCCACGATAGCACCAACGATCTCAGAATATAATACAATTTTCTCTCGTCCTGTTGGTACAAGTATCTGAATTCCAAGTATATTTGTAATACCAATTAATAAAAGAGTTGGCATAATCACTTGCATGGGTATAATAGATCCAACATAATTATTACCTGACAAAAAGAAAATCCCTTCTTTTGCAAAATAGATGAAATATACAAACAAAGGTGTTGCTATTAAAAAGACAAAATTCAATGCCTTTTTTGTAATTCTATGGAACTCTTTCACTTCTCCTCTTTGTATATAATAAGATGCTCTGGGCAACAATACTGTCCCCAATGATGTTACAACACTCACAAGGATTACTTTAATTTTTACTGCTGCATTATAATATCCCACATCTGCATCTGTTGACATGAAACCCAGCATCACCGTATCAAGATTTGTATAAATAGTTGTTGCACAAGACATCGCGAAAAAAATCAGAATTGGTTTCATATGCTGTTTAAAATCATAATTTCCAACCGGCTTCAGATCTATATATTTATGTGCATTGATCAAATTCAAAACATTGGAAGCAGAGGCTGCAAATATCGTAATTCCTCCGTATATAACATAGTCTTTCTGTTCATGAATAAGAAGAAACATTGCTACCAACGCAATAAACTTAAAGCACACAGAGCGCACCGTAATATAAGTATACTGTTCCAGTGCTTTATACAGCCATTCCATTCCAATAGAAGTCAGTATGATCGTAAAGCTGAGTACGATATACAAATTTTTTTCTTCCTGCATTTTTGAAACCGAAAAAATCATCCCAAATAACACGATATAAGAGACCACACACATGATCAAATTTATGATTAGCAGTTCCTGCGCTATCTTAGATAATTTTTTCCGATCATCCCTAGCCGCCGCACACACTCTGATTCCATATGTAGGAATACCCAGCTGCGCAAACATCGAAAAATATGTGATAATCGATGTCGCCAACGATACCTTTCCGGTTCCCACTGGAAGGAGTATTCTGGAAACATACGGGAACGTTATCAATGGGAATATAAACGATGACATTGTTAGGATGATGTTCATCAAAAAATTCAGTTTTAGAGATTTATTTTTTTCTTCATTCATTAATTATTCCTTATTGAATTCTTTTAACGTAACTATAAAAAAAGTATATATATATTTATTTATCATTATAATTTTCTAAACCCATTTTAATATTCCTTGTAAACAGTAGAACAAACGCAAACATATAAATGTGATAGAAACTTATGTTCTCGCATACTTTATTCGAGAAAAAAGAAAATGCTATACATACAAGCATATAACTATATAAAACTCTAAAAAAAATATTTTCAAAATTTTGACTCTGAGCAAACATATAAATTAAATTACTTATTTTACCAATAAGGAACATTGTTATAATCATTCCCACATAGCCAAAATCAGCAATCAGATATGCAAATATCGTATATACATTTCCCAGATTATGTCCTTCGCTATACTGAAATTGAGATAATCCTTTATAATCTCGAAATTCAATACTTAATTTTGACAAAATATTTTTTAAAATTGGACCAAACGAACATATTCCGTGTATTTGGGTTCTTTCAATTCCTTCTCTTAATTTTGTATTCAAATTAATCAAAGGATCTCCCAAATAGACTGAAAAATATTCATATATGGATACATTCCAATTTTTCCCACTTATAACACCATATAATTGGAATGATACTATAGCCAAACACATAAACACTACTATTTTTCTTATTATATCGATTCCTATTTGATTATTCTTTTTTTCTTTATAAACAATTATATATTCTATTACACTTGCCAGAATCATAAATATTCCCCCTCGTGAACCTTGACAAAATGTACTGATAAAGGCTGTAATAAAACATAAAATCATCATTTTAGAAGTTTTGATCTTATGTGCCAAATTATACGCAATAAAATATCCAAACATATAACCTTCTGCTTCGCATAATGCAGTTAATAGTGTGGATATTGTACTTACTTTCATATCAATTGAAGAAAATTTACTAACTTCTGCATAGACATTCAATGATCCCAATATACTTCCTTGGTAATAAGCTTTTGTTACTGTTAACGAATATATCTCTCGCAAAATATATATAATTGAAAAACAATTAAATAATAAGATCAAAATCATTTTCAAATTTGAAAATGCATCTTCTACATATATTTCTTTTCTTTTTATAAATATTCTTTTATATTTATATATTTTTCCATTAAATCTAAAGCTTCCTATACAGAAAGCCAGTGTTCCAAGCATAACAAGAATTACAGTTGTAGAAGAAAATTCTACATTCAACAACTCAATATTTGTTAACACATTTATTCCTGCAACAAAAAATGCCATACAAAAAACAAACGCTGGAGATATAATATCCTTTTGTATTGAAATAACAAAATATGTCATCAAAGCAAAAAATCCAACTAGTATATATATCATTCTATGTACTCCTGTTTTTTATTCACTTTCAATGTTTTTATTTTCCAAAAAACTTTATTGGTAATTCTTCTTCTAATTAATGTTAATCTATCCCATAAAGACATATCAATATTAACAACTGGAACATTCTTTATAATCACTTTATTCTCTCTTACCCAAATATTCAACAATCTTTCAGATAAAAATCCATATAATCTTTTTTGATAATCATTTAATTCATTTAAATCAACATATTTTTCCAATTCAAAAAGTATGTCAAACAGCCAACTACAATATTGATCAAATAATTCTTTTTTGCAAAACATCATATTAAATAACATGCTTTCATTACGAGAAAAATACTCATCGAATGTTCTACTATACTCTGGATATTTACTTTTTATAATTCTTTCAAGGTTTTCAAATATACTTTTTGTGCAACATTGCAATAATAATTCATTTTTTGTATCCTGTTTAAATATTTCGACAAAAGGTAATATAATATCTGCCGTATCTAACATACTAATTAATTGCTCATATGTATATACATCTTTTATGCTGTTACTAAAATTACTTTTTCCAAAAAATCTTCTATAATGCACTATTCCCTTATAATCATCTGAACAGTTTTTCCAAACCCAATATAATCCCGTTAATTCACAAAAATTGGGATTTTTATTTGAAATATTGTCACCCACATTATCCGTCAAATATCCCAACATTTTTTTCCCCTCTGCACCAACTTGTAAAGGAACAAAACCATACAATTGGGGATTTTTAAATTCTTTGTGTGTTGCAATATAAATCATTTTCTTTTCTCCTAATTATTAGCCAATAGTATTTCTACCTTTTTCTTTCTCTGTGCTACTCACTCATAAAGTTTTAAAAAGCTTTCCACTGTATCTTGAATATCAAATTTTTTATTTTTCAAACCCCAATATGCTTTTTGCCTATCTTCTGTTTTTTTGTTTAAATCCAAAATCGTTTCTACCCATTTAGAAACAGTATCAGTATCAATATTTAAAAAAACAACATTATTAATCAATTTTGCACTCTGAGTTATCTGATCAGAAAATATAACCGGTAAACCTGATGCTTGTGCTTCTACCCCAACAATTGGTAAACCTTCAAAATGAGAAGGTAATAAAAAAATATCCATCGCCATAAACATTTCTTGAATTTTATCTGAAACTCCTCCAAAAATCACAAGATTTTCCAGTTGTTTTTCTTTAATTTTTTCTCTGAATTCATTTTCATATGGTCCTTTACCTATTAACAGTAATTTAGCTGGAATTTTTTTATTTTTTATAATTTCTAATATCCGAACAAAATAATCATGATTTTTCTGATAGCAGAATCTTCCGACATGCCCAAGCAAAATTTCGTCTTTAATATTGAGTTCTTTTCTAATTTTCTCTCTAATAGATTGATTAAATCGAAATTTTTCTAAATCAACTCCATTATTTATTATAGTAATTTCTCTAAAATTCACATTAGGAAACATCCATTTTGCCGCAACATCAGAACATCCAACATAGTCTGTTGCTATATATTTCAAAAATCTTCTGCTTATTTTATGTATACATTCTTTAAATTTTCTATATTCGCCATCCACTCCTGCTGCATGCGAATGTAAAATTATCTTTTTTGCACCTGCATGTTTTGCCGCTAACCCCGATATAAATAATTTATTAGCTACGTCTGCATGAATATGTACATATTCGTAATTTCCAATTTTAATTAACTTCCGCAAATTAACATAACTTTTAATCTGCTTCAATATTTTATTTCCATCATATCCAACATAAAAAACCTGCGTACCTATTTTATTGAACATTTCAACATTTCTATTATCAGAATAGTGTTCTATAGTTGCTATATCGATTTGTATTTCACTATTTTTATTATTTATAATTACATTTTTTACAAGTCCATAAACTCCACCCATATTCAAATCATCAACATTTACTTCTAAAACTTTCTTTTTCATCACGAATGAATCAACCTCTTTAATCTATGTTTTCTACTTATCAGTATTGATTTAATTCCCGCTTTTCGCGCTCCGCAAAAATCCGCTTTAAAACTATCTCCAATATGAATTATTTTTGAAGGATCTATTTGTTTTTCTTTCATTACTATTTTGAAAAGTTCGCTTGAAATTTTATTAACCGAATATTCGTTTGAAACATAAACTTTTTCATATCCAATTATATTACACTGATTTAATATTTTTTCTATTAGCTCTGCCGGCATATACATATCCGAAATTATCACTATATGTTTTTTCATTTCCAAACATTTTTCATAGAAAGCTATCATATCTTTTTTTCTATGACAATGTAACACTTCTAACTTCATTTCTTCGTGTTTTAATTTTTCTTTTACTGAATATTCATATACGCCATCTAATTCATTATAAATTTCTTCCAATGTAACTTCCATCTTTGGATTATTTCTTCTTGCTTTTGTTTCTGCTTCCTTTCTTAATTTACAAAATTCTTCTGCATTTTCCTCATCTATAATATTTTTCCCTGTAAGCCAAAATATATCTGATGGTCTATTCACATCCCTTTCGATCAATGTATCAAATATATCAAAACTAATATAATCAAAGTGACTCAATATATGTTTACATAATAAATTATTCATTTTTTCATCCAGCTATAAATATAAAAATATGGTAATGGAATTTTAAACACCGATTTCATAAATCCTGTTTTCCAAACACTATTACTCAGTGCCATCAACAATTCCTTTGGTTTATATTTAAGCAATCCTTTCTGACTAGTATAGTATTCTTTTACTCCATCTGTATTATAAAAAAATGAAAATAATTTTATATCTTTCAACGAAGGATATTTTCCAAACCTAAGTAATGGTTTTGCAAGATTTATATAATCCTCTCCTTCTATAGCATAGTCTTTTGTTCTCTTTACAAAATCAATGGCACCTTTTTGCCACTCTTCAATACATTGAATACACTCTTTTCTATTGTGAAATTCATATGTATTACATACTGGAAATATTTTCCCTTTTCTTTCCTGGTATCCATACGTAGAACCTTCTGTACTTTGAAATAATTTTTCTAATACACCAAAAAAGCAAAGCAAACTTTTTCTAAGTTTAGGACTTTCATAACTATACATATATCCATTAACCTTCCCTGTTAATGGAACATTTTGCATAATTCCTACATAGTATCCATGTAATTCAACTTTTATATCATTTAATTCACAGAACTTTTCTAGGTAATATTGCATTGATCCGTGCCATCCAATATCTACAATTGCACAGTTACCTTGAAAATTTATTTGCTTTAAATATTGCATCAAATACTTTCTTTGTTGTTCTGATTTTTCTTTTATTATCACTTCTAATTTTTCATATATTTTTCTTATCGTGTCATTTTCTTGTAATGTCGCATATTGATATTCTTGAAATAAATTCCACTCATTGTCGCGAGCAATTTGAGTTCTTTCATTTTTAGAAAATCCATAATATTCTAAGATTTTTCCTAATGTAACATATCTTTCAACGCTTAAATATTTCAATGATTCCTCAAAAGTATTACATTTATAGAGTAATGCTTGTCGTATACTTTTTCTTGAAAAATATACATAATCTATTTTTGTATTATTTGTATTTAAAAGCGCATAAGCTTTTTGCATCATATATCCATCACGTGAAAAAAAATATATTTTCGTTATTTTGTCATTTTTTAATTTTAAATCCAACCATTTTGTAAACCCTAAAAGAAACGGTCCAAAACAATTCCATCCAAACTGATAATATGAAGATTCTCTTTTTATTTCTTGATTATTCAATTCTGCGACAATATTTTTATTTCTAACAGAATATTTCATTAAAAACTCCCCTCATATCTCTTTCCAACGAACTTTGCCTTCAAAAATGCAGTTCCTTTTTTCCACCAGTTTATTTTTTCCATATGCTCATATGGAAGTTCTTTAATTTCATTTTTCTTAATTCTTCTCGTTCTAATCTGTTCATCAAGCCATACATTAAATATAATTTCACTGATTCTTCCATAGAATCTTCCCTGAAACGCTGACAAATTCTGTGGAGAAATGCGTTTTTCCAATTCGAAAAGAATATCAAACAACCATTTACAATACTCATCTAAATATTTTCTCTGCATGATCATCATATTGAACATATATCCATATGTCTGTTTCACAACATCATCATAGCTCTTTAAATAATCTGGATATTTTTCCTCTATTATTTTTCGTGTAAGATCCAACTGAGATGCGTAATGCGTATGTTGATAATGTGAATATAGTGTTTCGATATAATATTTACGTTTTTTAGGAACAAAAATCTTATATTTACTAAGCATTGGCTGTACCTGATTATAAGTAAGAACTCCATCAAATGGATTTTTTGTTTTCTTTCCAAAATGTCTTCTATAATGAGCTAATCCTATGTAATCATCCTTCAGGTTTTTCCATGCCCAATATAAGCCTGTCAGTTCGCAATAAGATGCATTTTTCTTCGATATATTTTCCCCTGTATTATCTTTTTGATATCCCAAATCCAATGCATTTCCATTCGAATCTTTTTTTCCTTCTGCTCCCACATGTAATGGTAAATACATTCCGTCTTTTGGCATTTCATATTTTTTATGTGTTGCCACTACAATTTTTACTGTAGGCCTATCTTTTTCCATATTAATAATTCCTTACCAACTTTCTGATTACTCTTCTTTTTTCTATTCATTCTCCAAAATCAAGTTTTTTCTAAAAAAATAACTTCAAACACACTCCCTCACCCGAACGCACATACGCTCAGACCAGTTCTTTCTTCGCCGTGCCCATGCTTTTTCAAAAAAGCACACACACGACAGGCGGTGTTCAACCTGACATTGTTTATCGCTGATAAGCAATGTTTTCTGCTTTCGCTTTTGTCGGCACGGCAAAGCCGATGCACTGACCTTATGACACCTGGTTATCTGGTATGTCATAAGGTCAATCCACCTGCTCTTTTGATGTGCTGACTTATTTTGTTTGTGTATGTCTGCCAAACTGTATCAGACATTTTCTGCCCAGATTCCTGGCTGCGTTCAGATACCGGTTGGCCTGATGACTATTTTCACAGATGCACAAGTTTGTTTTGACATCTGTCTGTATAATATCTGCACCGCATCTGGCACATGTTGTACTAATGCCGGAAGCATGTACTTCAATAACGATGATTCCGTTTTTCCAGGCTTTGTAGTCCAGGTACTGACGGATTCTGGTGCTTAAGTGGAGCGGGCTCCAGTTTCCTGAGCCTTTCATTACGTTTCTGGAATATTCCTGGTTATAACGTGGAAGTACGATTACGGAGACGTCCTGCTCTATGGCAAAACGGAGGATCTGGCTTGTGATCTGGTGCCCATAGTGTTCAGAAAGATGTTTCAGATGCATCCAGTATTTCTGATCAACTCTGCCTGTCTGTCTGCCTCCGGTTGCTTCCTGGGACTTCTGGATCTTTTCCAGAAGCTTTCTGCAATGGTGGCTGTATTCCTTTCCGCCTTTCCAGAACTTCACTGCGATTTCCTGACCGGTTCCGTCCAGAACAACGCCTGCTGCAAAGGCATCACTGTTTGTAAACTGAATACAGAGTATCCTGCATCCTGCCTGCATCCTCTGACGTACTGTTGCTGTATTTTCATTGTTCTGACGTACTGGAACATGCAGCATATCATATTTGTATTCAAAAACTACGGATGGTGACATGAGTCTGGCGTTTTCCGGAAAGTCTCTGCCTGACAGCCGGCAATGCATCCAGGTCCATGTGTCTCCTGTCCAAACACGCAGTGTGATCTCTTTAGCGGAAAAATCCTGATACATTCCTTTGTAATAGGTAACTGCTGCATTTAGTTTCTCTGCTCTGCCGATCTTCTCATCCTGGGTAAAACGGCTGAGATAGCTTTTGGCTGAAGCAATTCCCTCATTGGCTGCTGCTCTTCGAAAATACAGCGGAACCTTTTGCCAGGGGAGGGGATCTGATGGTATGCGTCCGCCTCGTCCCGGAATACTCATGATCTCCAGCTCGCGTAAAGTCTGCTGGCTTCCCAGTTCCCAGAGTTCCGTATGATCCAGAAGCAGGTTGTAATAAAATTCAGCGATCCGGTTATAAAATTCCTGCGTGGTCCGCAGCCATTCCGGATGTCTGCACCAGAGATGCAGTCGCCAGGTTGTGATGCTGTAGCCGCTTTTTCCGGTGTTTTCTTTTTTGCCGGTTTCCGGTTCTTTCATTTTGGTTCTCCCTTTTTTGTAAAGAAAAATCATTATAATATAACTTATCTAAATTATTATTTCCTGTCGCTTATCATTTCCATAAGCGACAGGTGATTTTCTCTCAAATTGCATAGTTTTTGAATCTTAATCAATGATAGCATTGCACCCTGTCACTGTCAAGATGCGAAAAATGCACCACTTTCGACCAAAAATGCAGTTTTTTTCGGTTAAATATTTTTATATACGACAAATTTTTCTTTTTTTCGCTTATTAGTGGTCACAAAAATGGTCAGACTTTTGCTATAATAGTGCGAAAAGGAGACTACGATTATGCCTAGAAAAGGGGAAAATATCAGAAAAAGGAAAGACGGAAGATGGGAGGCGCGCTATGAAAAATGCCGTGACCAGAATGGACGGATCCAGTACGGATATCTGTATGGTCGTACATATGAAGCTGTAAAACAGAAAAAACTGGACATCCTGTGTCAGAACGATCCTCGGAAATTTTGCGGAAAACGCTACGTATTTCGAAATCTCAGTGAAGAATGGATGCTTTCCATGCGTTATGCAGTGAAACTTAGCACCTATGCATGCTATGAGACACTGCTCGATACACATATCCTTCCGGAATTTGGAGATACACCTCTGAAATATATCTCTTCTGCTTCTGTATACGCTTTCTCCGAAAAGCTGAAACGTCAAGGGCTTTCACCACGTACGATCAAAAATCTTCTGATCCTGTTCCACAGTATTTTACGCTATGGTGAGAAGCAGGGTTATCTGAATCTTTCACAACTGGATTTTCGGTATCCAAAAATAAATACCAGTCCTTTCGAGCTTATTTCTTCTGAAAATCTTACAAAACTGATCACGACTCTCTCCGCTGAGGATTCTGAGTTTTCCATCGGCATCCTGTTATGCATTTACACAGGGATCCGTGTTGGAGAGCTCAGCGGCATTCGCTGGGAAGATATTGATTTTGATGAAAAACTGCTACATATAAGACGAACGATCTCACGAATAAAAAATCTTGATTATTCTGGTGCATCTGATGACGAACCCAAAACCGTTTTAATGATAGGTCCTCCTAAATCAGTCTCATCCATCAGGGATATTCCAATCCCTGATTTTTTATTGAAAAAAATGGAACGGATTGCTGCTGAACCTGATTCATACCTGCTGACGAGTACGAATCGTAAATGCATGGAACCCAGAAATATCCAGCGAAAATTCCAGCGGGTTCTTCAGCAATGCGAAATCCCCAGCATCAACATCCATTCTCTCAGGCATGCATTTGCCACCAGATGTACAGAGATGGGATTTGACAGCAAGACACTTTCTGAAATTCTCGGGCATTCGTCCGTCAAGATTACCATGGATATTTATGTGCACAGCAGTATAAAACAAAAGCAGAAGTGCATGGAGAAGCTGAGCTATTAGCAGTCAGAATTATGGTCAAAGCAGGCCGGAAGTCCGCTTTTATACGGGTTTCCGGCCTGTTTGTCGCTTATGGAAATGATAAGCGACTTTTTTTCCCTCAAAAAAAACAACACGGCAGACGTCCCTCCGGGGCTGTCTGCCGTATTTTATATCAATTTTATGTAATTAGGCTTTCTGTTCCTTAAGCCTCATATCCATTAGGGTTCTGGCTCTGCCATCTCCAGGAGTCTGCACACATCTCGCGGATTCCGTTCTCTGCCTTCCAGCCAAGCTCTTTCTCTGCTTTGGTTGCATCGGAGTAGCAGGTTGCGATGTCGCCTGGGCGGCGTGGTTTGATCACATATGGGATCTTGACGCCGGTAGCTGCCTCAAAGTTCTTAACGATATCAAGAACACTATAGCCTTTTCCGGTTCCAAGGTTGTAGATGCTTAATCCGGAATTGTCTTCCAGCTTCTTAATGGCTTTTACATGGCCCTTGGCAAGATCTACTACGTGAATGTAGTCACGGACACCTGTTCCATCCGGTGTATCGTAATCGTTTCCGAATACGCCAAGCTCTTTCAGCTTGCCTACTGCTACCTGTGTGATATATGGCATCAGGTTGTTCGGGATACCATTTGGATTCTCACCGATGGTTCCGCTCTTATGAGCACCGATCGGGTTGAAGTAACGAAGAAGAACTACATTCC
>ERZ791834.307-NODE-307-length-39464-cov-4.37461_pt1 | contig 39464 bp, 30 predicted proteins | sample MGYA00510293_ERZ791834 | MGnify/ENA primary metagenome ERZ791834 (study PRJEB30046, sample SAMN00715253) | human gut metagenome | study: EMG produced TPA metagenomics assembly of the A metagenome-wide association study of gut microbiota in type 2...
GTGATGGATACAATAGGAAAGAAACTTGCCCTAAAAGAAAAGATGGCTTATGGCTCCCCTCCGCAGCAGCTGGCGCTGTCTGCGGAAGGGATCATCTTCCCGTTGTTTTTATATCGTAGTATTATTCAGCTTTTATCTCTCCATCATACTGATAGACTCAATTCCGACACTTCCGCCGCGGACAACTTCGATATGTTTGAACTCTTCTTTGATAAGCTTGATGACCGCGTCATTTTTGGTTGCGGTCTGGACGAATTCCAGAAGGAGGCTGTCTTTTCCATAGTCGATGACACGTGCCTTGAAAGTCTCAGCAATCTGGAAAAGTTCCGCTTTATCTTCCGGGGAACAGTCCTTTACCTTGATGTAAAGGATCTCCTTCATTCGAACGAACACGTCTGTAAAATCAATAACCTTGATCACCTCGATCATACGGTTCAGCTGTTTTTTGATCTGCTCAAAGGTTTCATCATCGCTGACTGTGGCGATGGTCATTCTGGAAACTGTGGGATCCTCCGTAGTTCCAACCGTAAGACTGTCCAAGTTATAGGACTTTCCGGAGAAAAGACCGGAAATCTTGGAAAGAACACCGACCTGGTTTTCAACGTAGAGAGAGATCCATCTTTTTTTCATTCCTTTATCCATCATTCATTCCTCCTAACAATCCATGATCAGATCAGCCAGGGTGCCGCCCGGCTTGATCATCGGGTAAACCATTTCCTCCGGATCAATGATAAATTCGATGATCGTAGGAGTTTTTGTGTTCTTCTTAGCCTCTTCGAAAGCAGCCGCGATCTGATCCTTCTCAGTTACACGGATACCCTTTGCCCCATAGCTCTCTGCGAGACGGATGAAATCCGGTGTGTATTCCGGATATTCCTGACCGTCTGTACGGCGGGAGAGTGCACCGGCCTTCAGGTTTGTCATGGCGTAACGTTTTCCGTAGAAAAGCTTCTGCCACTGGCGGACCATTCCGAGATATTCATTATTGAAGATACAGCAGATGATCGGAAGCTCCTCCAGAACTGCGGTAGCCAGCTCCTGAATATTCATCTGCATGCCGCCGTCACCGGAAACGGAGATGACCGGTGTGTCCGGATTACCAATCTTGGCACCGATAGCACCTGGAAGGCCGTAACCCATGGTTCCAAGTCCGCCTGACATGATCAGCTGACGGTTCTCGGTGATGTCCGCATACTGGCTTACCAGCATCTGATGCTGACCTACATCGGTAACAAGAATGGCCTTGTCAAACTGGCGGTTGATCTCGCTGATGATATCCAGCGGTCCCATAATACCACGGTCCTTCATGGTAAGAGGATGTTCTTCCTTCCATTCCTGGATCTGCTTCAGCCATTTGCCGGTATTACATTCCTGCACATATTCAGCCATTTTTGTGATAGCCTCTTTTGCATCAGCAACAATGGGGATATCTACATGGATGTTTCTGGAAATGGAAGCGGTGTCAATATCAATGTGGACGATCTGTGCATGTGGAGCAAATTCATGGAGCTTGCCTGTGATACGGTCGTTAAAACGGGTTCCGATGGAAAACAGAAGATCGCATTCATTCACTGCCATATTTGCGGCATAAGCGCCGTGCATACCAAGATTTCCGATAAACAGAGGGTTCTTTGTGGAAATGGCGCCACGTCCCATAACGGTTGTGACAACCGGGATCTGAGTTTTCTCAACAACCTGGGTAAAAATCTCCTGCGCGCGGGAAATGATCACACCGCCGCCGGCAAGAAACAGAGGTTTTTTGGCCTTCTGCAGCATTTTGAGGGCACGCTTCAGCTGTCCGATATGCACGCTGGTGTTAGGCTTGTAGCCACGGATATTGACAGTTTTCGGATACTCAGCACTTCCCAGCTCGGCCATTACATCCTTTGGAAGGTCGATGAGAACCGGGCCTGGGCGTCCGGTGCGTGCGATATAGAAGGCTTCCTTGATGATACGTCCAAGATCCTCACGGTTGCGGACGGTAACACCATATTTTGTGATGCTTCTGGTGATCCCGACAATATCAACTTCCTGAAACGCATCGTTTCCGATGAGGTGACGGGCAACCTGTCCGGTAAAGCATACAAGCGGAACACTGTCATAGTTGGCAGTTGCAAGACCTGTAACAAGGTTGGTAGCTCCGGGACCGCTGGTAACGAGACATACGCCAACCTTTCCGGTAGTTCTGGCATAGGCATCTGCTTCGTGTACAAGGGCCTGCTCGTGACGTGGCAGGATGATGTCAATGCCGCTCTGTTTATATAATTCATCGCTGATATCGATGGTGCAGGCACCGGGATAGCCGAACAGAACATCAACGCCTTCTTCTTTTAAGGCTTTTACAAGCAATTTGTTTCCGGAAATCTGTTTCATGAATTGGTTCCCTCCTTTGATGATGTGAACAGTAAAGCAGATAAGGGCTGCCGCGAGAAATTTTTCCAATAAAAAAGTCCCGGCATATCGGATAAAATATGCTCAGGACGGATAATTCCGCGGTACCACCTGTTTTCAGAGGTAAAACTCTGCTCTCTGTCAGTACAAAATTATACTGCCTCCCTGTAACGTGGGAATGACGATGAAGCCTACTGCATGAAGATTCATGGTTCAGTCCACTGCTCGAGGGCTACTTCCACAGTTCAGTCACGAAGATTCTCACCGGCCATCTTCTCTCTGTGCATTCGGAGACTGTGTACTACTCCCTGTCATTGCATTTAGTAAATATGGATAAAAATTTTTTATCATTATAATATAAAATATCGGAACTGTCAATCAGAAATCATGATGGCTCAATGGGTGAGCCGGGGATCCCGATAACAGTTCCGATATGGATGATATTAAGTATTAAGTATTTTCCGGTACATCAGCTGTTTATTGTTACGGAGCTGGAGCCTGCTTGCTCAGGCTTCAGTATTTCCCGGTGTTTCAGGCTCTTTTTCCGGAAGGTAGACATGCACTTTCTCGATACGGTTTTTATCCAGCTTTTCTACGATCAGACGAATTCCGTCCTCGGTGATCACTTCGTCACCGGCAACAGGCAGACGATCCAGATGTTCGATGATAAATCCACCCAGGGAATCATAATCCTCGGAATCCAGTTCCGTATCCAGATGATCATTTACGTCATCCAGATGCATGGAGCCTTCGATGATGTATTCCCGGTCGGAAATTTTCTGGACAAGCTCGTCCTCCTTCTCATCGTATTCGTCATGGATCTCACCCACGATCTCCTCCAGGATGTCCTCCAGTGTGATCAGTCCGGCCATATCACCGTATTCATCCAGTACAATGGCAATATTGAAGGTGGAGTCCTTCATTTCCACAAGAAGATCGGAAATGCTTTTTGTTTCGTAAGTGAAATGCGGCTTTCGGAGGAAATGATCAATAACAAATTCCTCGTTTTTGTCGTAAAGAAGAAGATCCTTCATGTTGATGATTCCCACAATGTTGTTCTGGCTGTCCTTATAAACCGGCAGACGTGTGAACTTATCCTCGCGGAAAATATCGATCAGCTCATCATAGGTGGATTCCACATCTGCAAAGGTAACATGTACTCTTGGAACCATGATATCCTTGGCTGTGGCATCTCCAAGGTCAAACACATTGTAGATCATTTCTTTTTCGTCGGATTCGATGACACCGTCCTCGTGGCTGACGTCCACGATGGTACGAAGCTCCTCCTCGGTCATGGCCTTGTCGGCTGCATCCGGATCCACACGCATCAGGCGCATCACACCTCTTGAAAAGAGATTGATGATAAAGATCACCGGTGTCATGATGGTCATAAGAAATTTAAAGACCGGGATATAGCGGAGGGTGATCTTTTCTGAGTTAATGGTTGCGTAGTTCTTGGGGGTGATCTCGCCGAAGATCAGGATCAGAACTGTCAGGATCACCGTTACGATGCTGACCATATATCCGCCAAAGCTGTATGCAAGTGTGGTTGCAAGGGAAGAAGCCGAAATGTTCACAATGTTGTTTCCGATGAGAATCGCACTGAGAAGCTTGGGAGTCTGGTTCTCCAGGATATCGAGAGCCATGGCTGCACGCTTGTTTCCTTCGTCTGCAAGAGAGCGGAGACGGATCTTGTTTACCGACATCAGCGCGGTTTCGTTAGATGAGAAAAAGGCTGACAATGCCAGCAGAATAAGTAATATGATTATCTGGTAAGTGTCGCTGGGGTCCACTTTCAATATTCACTCCTTTAAAAATAAGATTATTTGGTTAAAAATATACAGATACTCTCCCATTATATACGTTTTATCGGATTTTGGCAAGAGCCGGACTGATACAGCGAATTACAAAAATAAGCCTGCATCTTGACAAAAGAGTAAGCCTGAACTAACATATATTTGTATTCATATATAAAGAAGAAATGATCAGGAATGGAAGGAGAGGTTTATGTTTCTGGAAATAAAAGGAATAAAAAAATCCTTCGGGTCCGGAGAGAGCCACGTAGATGTTCTGAAGGGGATTGATCTGGAGATTGAAAAGGGAGAATTCTGTGTGCTTCTGGGACCGTCCGGTTCCGGAAAATCTACGCTGTTAAATATCATCGGCGGCATTGACGGGGCAGACGCAGGCAGCATTACCATTCAGGGAGAACAGCTGGAGGATATGAAAGAAAAAAAGCTTTCTCTCTACCGCAGAAAACATCTGGGATATATTTTTCAGATGTATAATCTGATTCCCAATCTGACTGTGAGGGAAAATATTGAAGTTGGTGCTTATTTAAGTGACAGACCGCTGGATGTGGATGAGCTGCTGGAGACACTGGGACTTTATGAACATCAGCGGAAGCTTCCGAACCAGCTTTCGGGAGGCCAGCAGCAGAGAACTGCCATTGGCCGTGCCATTGTAAAAAATCCGGATATCCTGCTTTGTGATGAGCCTACCGGTGCGCTGGATTACAACACCTCCAAGGAAATCCTGAAGCTGATTGAAACAGTCAATCACAAATATGGAAATACCATAGTCATGGTTACTCACAACGATGCCATCAAGGATATGGCAGACCGTGTGGTAAAGCTTCGTGACGGTATGATCCGCAGAAATTATCAGAATGAGCAGAAGATTCCGGCTGCTGACCTGGAATGGTAAGGGGGCATTATGAAGAATCCTTTACGTAAGCGTATCCCCAGGGAACTGAAGGGGGAATTTGGAAAATATCTGGTGGTCTTTCTGCTGATGGTACTGACCATAGGTTTTGTATCCGGCTTCCTGGTAGCCGATGGAAGCATGCTGAAGGCCTATGATGAAAGCTTTGACAAATATAACATCGAAAACGGAAATTTCCGTACTGCGGAGAAGATTTACAGTTCTCAGTGGAAGGACATTGAAGCGGCCGGTGTTGAGCTTTACGAGAATTACTATATAGAAGAAGATCTGGATAACGGAAGCACCATGCGTTTCTTTAAAAATCGTGAGAAGGTGAATAAGGTCTGCCTGATGAAAGGAGAAATGCCGTCAGGGCAGGGCGAGATCGCCATTGACCGTATGTATGCGGATAACAACAGTCTTAAGGTAGGAGATACCCTGACCAGGGGTGAAAAATCCTGGAAGATTACAGGCCTTGTGGCACTTTCGGATTACAGTGCTCTGTTTCAGAATAATAACGATTCCATGTTTGATTCTGTAAAGTTTGGTGTGGCGATCGTAGCTCCGGAGGAATTTGAAACTCTGGATCAGGAAAAGCTCCGGTATAATTATGCCTGGATCTACGCTCATCAGCCAAAGGACGAAAAAGAGGAGAAGAAGGTTTCCGAGGATCTCGTGGAAGATATTGGCAAAGTGGTAACTCTGGAGGCCTTTGTCCCACGTTATCTTAACCAGGCGATCATGTTTACCGGTGATGATATGGGCGGAGACAGGGCAATGGTCATCACGCTTCTTTATATTGTGATCGTGATCATGGCGTTTGTGTTTGGTATTACCATCAGCAATACGATCCGAAAGGAAGCCAGTGTTATCGGCACGTTACGTGCATCCGGTTATACCAGACGTGAGCTGATCCTTCATTATATGATGCTTCCGGTTCTGGTCACGCTGGTCGGTGCCCTGATCGGAAATATTCTTGGCTATACCGTATTTAAGGGTGTATGTGCAGACATGTATTACGGGAGCTATAGTCTGCCGACTTATGTGACGGTATGGAATGCAGATGCCTTTCTTCTGACAACCATAGTTCCGGTCATCATTATGATACTGATCGATCATGCAGTGCTCTGGTACCGTCTGAAGCTTTCGCCTCTGAAACTCCTGAGAAGGGATTTTTCCGGAAAAAAACAGAAACGAGCGGTGTATTTAAGCCCGAAGATCGGAATTTTTTCCAGGTTTCGCCTCCGGGTGATCTTTCAGAATATCAGCAATTATCTGGTGCTGTTTGTGGGCGTTGTTTTTGCCAATCTGCTGCTGTTTTTTGGAATGCTCCTGCCGTCTGCGCTGGATCATTATCAGATGGAGATCCAGGAGAACATGCTGGCGAAATACCAGTACATACTTTCGGTTCCGGCAAGTGCCTATTCAGGAAATAAAGCGGATGCCATGAATTCTCTTCTGGAATATTATACGGATACCAGAACGGACAATAAAGATGCGGAAGAATTTTCTGTCTATTCCCTGAATACCATGCCTGATAAATATAAAAGTGAGGAGATCACCTTTTACGGGGTGGAGCCGGATAGTAAATATATCCATGCGGATCTTTCGGGAGACGGCGTTTATATTTCCAGTGCTTATGCGGACAAATTCCGGATCAAGGAGGGGGATACCATAACTCTGAAGGAAAAATACGAGAAGGATGAGTATTCCTTTAAAGTAGACGGAATCTATGATTATACGGCAAGCCTCTGTGTATTTATGGAGCGTGATAAGCTGAATGAGGCGTTTGATCTTGGGGATGATTATTTTGGAGGATATTTTTCCGATACAGAGATCAGAGATATCCCTTCAAAATATATCGGTTCTGTCATTGACCTGGAAGCTCTTACAAAAATATCCAGGCAGCTGGATGTTTCCATGGGAGATATGATGGGAATGATGTATGGATTTTCCGTGACCATTTTTCTGGTGGTGATCTATCTGCTTTCCAAGGTTATCATCGAAAAAAATGCCCAGTCGATTTCCATGACCAAGATTCTGGGTTATACAAATGGCGAGATCAGTCGTTTGTATATACTTTCTACATCACTTGTGGTGGTGTTCTGCCTGCTGTTAAGCCTTCCGGTTGAACGGCAGATCATGGAAGTGCTATTCAGAGAGATGATGCTTTCCAGTATTTCGGGATGGATCACTATGTGGGTGGATCCCATGATCTATGTGAAAATGACAGCGATCGGAATCGCAGCTTATGGGGTGGTAGCAGTGCTGGAATTCCGGAGAATCCGTCATGTGCCCATGGATGAAGCACTGAAAAATGTGGAATAATATGTGACATCTGTATATATATCCGGAAAAATAATTCAGGATATCCGGAAATCTTACAGAATATGCAACAGAATCAGGAGTATGTGTGGTTTAACTGAATGCGGATGCTTTTATCCGCTCAAACAGTTATCTGTGAATAGCCACATATACTCCTTAAATATTCATAAATTTTTCGGAATACTGGAAATATTACTACAAACTTGTTATAATAATCCCATACTTCCCGTTGGAGGGAATAATTCAAACAGGAAATCAGGTGAGGAACATGGCAGGCAGAAAGAAGGATCCGCTGTATAAAAGCTTCGGATATGCATTTCAGGGGATTTTTACCTGCATCCGCAAGGAAAGAAATATGAAGATCCACTGTATGGTGGCAGCACTTGTGGTGATCGCAGGACTGATCCTTGGGCTTTCCGTGACAGAGTGGTGCATCTGCCTGGGGCTGTTCGGAATGGTGATGGCGCTGGAACTGGTGAATACGGCAGTGGAAGCTGTGGTGGATCTGGTCACAGAGGAACGTCATCCTCTGGCAAAGATCGCCAAGGACACAGCGGCCGGGGCAGTACTGATTGCAGCGATCATGGCAGCAATCGTCGGACTGATCATTTTTGTTCCCAAGGGACTTGTTTTTCTGGGAATATGACAGGAACAGGAAATTTTGTTTCATGACAGGGGCTGGTGTCGGACAGCAGGATGATAGTCGGGCAGCTGCCGGTTTCAGGAAAGGAGAAAACATTATGGAATTAGGTGAAGGACTGAAGAAAATTTTACTGGCGGGTATTGGTACAGCAGCAGTGACAGCAGAGAAATCTAAGGAGATTCTGGATGAGCTGGTTAAGAAGGGGGAGCTCACCGTTGAGCAGGGCAAGGTTCTCAATCAGGAGCTGAAGCACAATATCAAGTCAACTGTTAAGACAGCAGCAGATTCCGTGAAAGAATCCGCAGCCAGAAAGAACGAGCAGGAGGAGCTTAAGGCGACGATCTCCAAGCTCACACCGGAGCAGCTTGCAGCTGTGAAGGCACAGATCGAGAGCATGCAGGCTGAGGCAGCTGCAAAAGAGGAAGAAGTACCTGTAGCAGAGCCTGTTGAGGATGCAGCCACAGAGACTGTTGAAGAAGAGAAAACAGAAGCAGCCGGCGGGAGTGAGGAAGCTCCGGAGGCAGAATAAAAAGAGACTTCTGAGAAAACAGCAGAACTCATGGAAGAAGCCGGACAGAACAAGACGGTGGAACAGAAACAAAAAGGCAGTTTAAGCACAAAGAGGAAGTATGAAAGCTGTCGGAGAATTAATAACGTAAACGGAGAATTTTATGGCCAGAGAAGAACAGGAGAAAAAAGAAAAAAGCGGATATGGAGAACGGCTGAGAGAGATCACAGCCGTTCTGAAAAAGCATGCCATTACCCGGGGTGTTTCTCCTGAGAAGCTCCGGCTCATACTGGAAGACCTGGGCCCAACTTATATCAAGTTGGGTCAGATTATGTCCCTGCGTTCCGATATTTTGCCCAAAATATACTGTGATGAGCTGATGAAACTCTGTTCCGATGTGCCGCCCATGCCTTTTTCACAGGTGATAGAAGTTCTGGAGGAATCCATGGGCTGTCCATGGCAGGAGGAATTTCAGCGCATTGATGAGAAGCCCCTTGGTGCTGCATCCATTGCACAGGTGCACCGGGCAACTCTGAAAACAGGGGAAGAGGTTGTGATCAAGGTTCAGCGAAAAGGAATCTATGAGACTATGGCCCGGGATATCGGACTGATGCATAAGGCAGTGCGTCTGATGCCACCGGTAAGTATCAAAGGCATGGTAGATCTGAACATGGTCTTAAGTGAGCTGTGGACCGTGACCCAGGAGGAGATGAATTTTCTCACAGAGGCAGCCAATATGGCGGAATTTGCGAAGAAGAATAAAGATGTGGCATTTGTGAAGGTGCCTGTTCTTTACCGCGAATATATTTCACCACATGTTCTGGTGATGGAATATATTGACGGCTTTGCGATCAATGACCGGGCAGATCTTCTGGCGAATGGATATGATCTCAATGAGGTCGGAACGAAATATGTGGACAATTTTATCAAGCAGGTGATGGAAGATGGTTTCTTCCATGCAGATCCTCATCCCGGAAATGTACGGATTCAGGAGGGAAAGATCGTCTGGATCGACATGGGAATGATGGGGCGTCTTACAGAACACGACCGTCAGCTGATCAGCGAAGCCATAGAAGGTGTTGCCATGAACAACATCGGCAAGATCCAGGATGCGGTTCTGGCTCTGGGAGATTTTAAGGGCAAGCCGGATTCCAGCAAGCTTTATGAGGATATCCGCGGACTTATGGAGAAATACGGTACTGCGGATATGGGAAATATTGATGTGGCAGAGGTGATGGTGGACCTGATGGAGGTCATGAAGGAGAATAAGATCATGATGCCTCACGGACTTACCATGCTTGCGAGAGGACTAACTCATGTGGAGGGGGTTCTGGCTGAGATCTGCCCGGATATCAATATGACACAGATTGCTGCGGCAAGGCTTAAAGAGCAGTTTTTGAGCAATGGAAACTGGAAGCGTGAGATTAAAAAAGGTGGAAAAAATTTTGCATGGTCCCTGAAACGTGCGGTGGATATTCCTTCTCTGGCGGCGGATTTTCTTCAGGGCTGTATGAAGGGGCAGACGAAGATCAATCTGGATCTTCATGCCTCGGATGATCTGGCGTGGCTTTTGCGGCGGCTGGTGCGGAATATTGTGATGGGGCTGTGGGTGATGGCACTTCTGATCAGTTCCAGTATTATCTGTACTACGGATATGAAGCCGAAGCTGTGGGGAATCCCGGCTCTGGGTGCTTTTGGCTATGTGTTTGCTTTTATCATTGTTTTGTATGTGTTTATCAAGCATTTTTTTTCCGGAAAATAAGAGACGGAGATCATTTGCAGAGTCTGCGTGATGGTTTCCGTCTTTTTTTTGCTGTTATGGAATTGTTTTGGGCTGCTTGTGATTGTGAGCGGTTATCTTTTGGCAGGCAGGGAAATGACGGAGTACAGGTGGCTGGTCAGGGGTAGATGGTTCCGCTGTAGGCTTTGCGGAATTCCTTTGGGGTGTAGCCGGTTCCCTGGCGGAAGTAGTTGCAGAAGGAGGGTGCGTCCCGGAAGCCGCAGGAGAGGGCTGCTTCTGTGATGGTGCAGGAGGAGGAGCATAGAAGCTGGGTTGCCATCTGGAGGCGGTGTTTCAGGAGATATTGTTTTGGGGAGGTGTTTTCGTGTTCCATGAAGATCCGGTAAAGATAGGAACGGTCGATTCCTACGTAGTGTGCCACGTCTGAGATCTGGATGGGGTAGGCATAGTTGTTTCTGATGTATTCGGAGGCTTTCTGAAAGTACAGGTTTGAGATGTCGGTCCTGCTTTCGGAGGGCTTTTTTTGCATGTCGGATAGTATCAGGAGGAGGTTTCCTGCGGAAGCAAGGTCGTTTCCGTTGTTTTCGGAAAAGGTGTCAAGGAGGCTTTGCATGTGGGTGAGGAGGCTGTTTTGGCGGGCGGGTGTTTCGGGGGTGAAGATGGGGGTGTCTGAAAATACGGTTTGTTTCAGGATTTCTTTGCAGGCGGAGCCGTCAAAGCCTGCCCAGGCATAGCTCCAGGGGTCGGAGGTATCGGCGCGGTAGTAGATGGAGTCCATGGGGCGGATGAGAAAGGCGTCACCTGCTTTCAGATGGTAGGTGTGGCCGCCGCACTGGTAGATACCTTTGCCGTGGTAGATTACGTGGAGAAGGTAGTGTGGGCGCATGGCCGGGCCGAAGGAGTGGCCTGAGCCGCAGTCTTCCTGGCCGCAGAAGTAGACGGAGAGGGTGTGTTGGGTTTTGGGTTCCTGGTGTGTGTTTTTCATTTAGGTGGGCCTCCTGGTTTCTTGGGTTATGCAACAAAAACGCAATTTTGGGTCACAAAATGGGGTGGGATGTTGTATGAGGTGATTATACAATATGGGGGTGGGAAGGGCAAGGGCTGAAGTGGAAGGGATTCGGAGAGGGTGGGGTGGATATGCGGACGCTGGCAAGGCGTGTGCTGTCTGACGCCGAGGCTTCGTCGGGGGCTGGCTTCTAAGCCGCTGAAAATCTGCTAAAAGCGTTTTCCAAAAGTCCGAACTCGCTGCGCTCAAACAGCGAATTTTTGAAAAACAACGCAGATTTCCACCAGCCAAGAATCAGCACCCCTCCTGCAGAGCCGTCGTCAGACAGCACACGCCTTGCCAGCTGGTACTTCCAGCCGGAAGGAGTAAGCAATTGACCGGAAGGAAGTTACAGGTAATAAGAACAAATCGTCTCAACGTTACATCACCAACACCGTAGAATCCATCGCCCCACCAGTACATAAACACATTCCCACAACGTACAACAACTGCGTGCCCGGAAAGGGGGAGCGCGAGGGGGAAAAACGGGCTGCGCTAACTCCGAGTGCTTTCCCCCTCGCAATTTCCTTAGCTTCGAAAAGCTAATAAATTTACATCAATACAAAAAAATAACCTCAACATTTAAACAAAAAAACATAAATTCATATATAGCAGAAAGGAGTTTTGATATGAAAACAACTATATTAAAAAACGAATTCTGGTATGGCGGCGCAGTCTACGAAGGCTACCGCCAGCCCGTAGGCGCAGACGACATTGTGGACTGGGATTTCCGCGAAAACCCAACCCACAATCAGATCATGCCATTATTCCTTTCCTCGAAAGGCCGTTACATCTGGAGCAACGCAGGTTTTCATATCTCTTTTCAAAAAGGTGAGATCCTGGCGGAAGGTCCGGAATCTATCGTTCTGGAAAACGGCTTCAATGATCTGAGAGGTGCATACCTGGCAGCCATGAAAGCGCATTTTCCATTTCATGAGATCAAACTTTCAGACAGATTTTTCAAAGCACCGGTATATAATTCCTGGATTGAACTTACCTATTATCAGACCCAGGAGAATATCCTGAAATATGCAAAAGGTATTCTGGAAAATGGTTTTCCATCAGGTGTTCTGATGATCGATGATGGCTGGTCTCCTTATTATGGAAGGTGGCAGTTCAGGGGAGATAATTTCAAGGATGCGAAGGCGATGATCAAAGAATTGCATGAGATGGGCTTTTCTGTGATGTTGTGGATCTGTCCGTTTGTTACTCCGGATACGCTGGAGTTTCGGAAGGCCAGGGATAAGCATTTTCTGATTGAGACTCCGGAGGGGAAACCTCGTATCCTGGAGTGGTGGAACGGGTATTCTGCGGCTCTGGATCTGACGAATCCGGATGCTTTGAAGTGGCTGAAGAATCAGCTGGATGTTCTGATGGATATGGGTGTGGATGGTTTTAAACTGGATGCTGGGGATCCGTGTTATTATCATGCCGGGGATAAGCTGTTCCGGGATGCTTCTACGGATGAGCTGTCCAGGCTTTGGGCTGAGTTTGGGGAACAGTTTGTGTTTAATGAGCTGAGGGTATGTTTCAGGGCCGGTGGTTATTCTCTGATGCAGAGGCTTTGTGATAAGCAGACGAAGTGGGATGAGAGTGGTATTGCGGGATTGATTCCGGATACGTTGATACAGGGGCTTACGGGGCATTCTTTTGGCAGCCCGGATATGATTGGTGGTGGTGAGTATACCTGTTTTTTGAATGGAAATGAGAATGCGTGTACGCCGGAGATGTTTGTGCGGTATGCGCAGATTGCGGCTTTGATGCCGGTGATGCAGTTTTCGGCTTCTCCTTGGAGAGTGCTGCCTGAGGCGGATTTTCAGAAGGTTAAGGATGCACTGGCTCTCAGAGAGAAGTGTCTGCCGGAGATTTTGAAGGCTGTAGAGTGTGCGAAAGTTACTGGTGAGCCGATCGTTCGTTCCATGGAGTTTGTTTTCCCTGGACAGGGGATGGAGAGGGTGATGGATCAGTTTATGGTTGGCGAGGATTTGCTGGTGGCGCCTATTTGGAAGCAGGGGGAGGTTGCCAGAAGTGTGCGTTTGCCTGAGGGGCAGTGGAGGTGTGTTGGCCTTGGTGAGACTGAGGGTGATGTGCTGAATGGTGGCCGGGATGTGATTCTTGGTGAGAATGAGGGATTGGTTGTTTTGAAAAGAGTGTAGATGAAATGGACGCCCGCAAGGTGTATGCTGTCTGTCGCCGGGGCTTCGTCGGGGGCTGGTCGGAAGGGGAATCAGATGGGGAGAAGTGGTGGGGTGTGAATTCGGTTCAGAGTGAGAAGCAGAGTGGTTTCCCGGGAGTTGGATGGGTCATCAGCGCTGCGCTGGATGACTGGGACGAAAGGCTGAGTTTCCCTGTAGCCTGACGGTAGAGATTGGGTCGAGGCGCTTCACTTTCAACTTGGAGGTGAGGTGGTGTGGCGTGGCGTAACATTATCAGTGCTGTAGCATAAAGAAGCTCAGCGTAATATTACGAATACTGTAGCATAAATATCAGCATCGTAGTAGCATAGACCGTTTCAGCGTAACATTATCAGCATCATAGTAGCATAGATCGGCTTAACATAACATCACCAACACCGTAGAATCCATCGCCGTGCCGATATACTAACACATTCCCACAGCGTACGATAATATAGCGTGCCCGGAAAGGGGGAGCGCGAGGGGGAAAAGCGGGCTTCGCAACTCTGAGTGCTTTCCCCCTCGCAGATTTCCTCCGCTTTGAAAAGCAAAAAAATATCATATCTATAATAACAATAATAACAATTTTCCCAAGCTTTTCATCACAAAGGCGAAATATCCTCCTCCGGAGGAAGCAGCTTCTTAAAAAATCGATACAACAGCATCGAATTTATAAAAGCTACAAGTCCAAATCCAAAGAAAAACCAGCAGCATACGTAAAGGGGCTGCAGCTTTGCATCGAGATAGGTCATATACAATGGAAAGATTGTGATCACTGCAATGGCGATCGTTGTGGGGAAGTGCATAAATGCTAGCAGAAATGCATTTCTGCAAAGTGCCCCCAGTGTATTGGCAAAGGTTGCAATCACCGGGAATATGTATAAAGTAAAAATTATCAGCAGAGTCAGAACTCCGACAGAAAGATAAAACAGCATATGTGCAGCGCTTCCTTCGGCATGGAGCAGAAAGCGGATATTCAGGATGATCACGGCTCCGGCAGCAAGGATCAGCAGCCATATGATCAGTGACTGTTTGAAGTTTTCTTTAAAAGCTCTGAAAAATGTTTTCGTTGTGCCGTTGTTATTCCCTTTTACGGTACGCATCATGCAGTGATAGAGGGCAGTCAGTGACGGCCCGATGGTGATCACGGGGATGCAGCAGAGAATAAAAAGAAGATTGGCGATCACGATGTCGCCCAGTTTGTTGAGGAATACATGAACGACATTATCTTCATTTAAAAGATTCATAACGAAATACCTCCTTATATAGAAATATAGAAATGAAAAACGGACCATATGGGAAAAGTCCGATACAGCTAATCTTAGCACAGTTTTTGATTGTGTGTAAAGAGAGGGAACGCAGATAAGTATCAGCACGGTTTATGGGACTGTATAAAAAAACATGGAATTTTGCGTGCACATGTGAAAATGATGGCACGCATGGAATTATGTTAGGTAAGGGAAAGTGTATTTTTCGGAAAATGACATTTATACATGTTCTAAGTTAGTAAAAACATACAAAAACAGATATGTAAAAATGTTGGTTTTGCTACAAGGAAATAAATGAGTGCCAAAATATGCCTATAAATAGTGAAAAATATGAAAATATATGTAAGAAATACAAGAAAACATGTAAAAATGACGAATAATTAACAAAGCATGAACGAAAAATGGATAAAATGAATAAAAAACAACATTTTTCCATATTGAAATTACAATAATCCATTTATCATTTTTCCATGTGCAATTATAATAATATCAACGGTCAGGGACGTGGAAAAATATAAAAACTGACCAAAGAAAGAGGGAAAATAAGAGAGATCCAAAAAGGAGGAAGAAGTTATGAATTTCAAAAGAGTAGCAGCTTTATTATTAACAGGTGCCATGGTAATGACAGCAGTTCCTGTATATGCCAAGGGCGATGACGTTACACTTTCCGTTTCCATCTGGGACACCAACCAGGAGCCGGGAATCAAAGAAATTCTCGCAGACTTCACAGAGAAGACAGGAATCAAGACAGAGATCTCCGTTGTTAAATGGGATGAGTACTGGACAATGCTCGAGGCCGGTGCACAGGGTGGTTCCCTTCCGGATGTATTCTGGATGCACTCCAACGAGAGTCAGAGATACATGTCCAACGATATGCTTCTTGATCTGACCGATAAGATCAAAGACAGCGATCTGATCGATCCGGAGAACTATCCGGAGGATATCTGGGGACTGTATACATACGATGATAAATATTATGCAGTACCGAAGGATGTAGATACAATCGCTCTCTGGTACAACAAGACATTATTTGACGAGGCAGGACTTGATTATCCGACAGCTGACTGGACATGGGATGATGTTACAGAGGCAGCTAAGAAGCTTACCAAGGATGATGGTTCCCAGTACGGTCTCGCAATGAGAAATGATAACAACCAGGCCGGGTACTACAACCTGATCTATGATAACGGCGGATACGTCATCAGTGATGACAAGACAAAATCCGGCTGGGATGATGAGAAGACGATCGCAGCTATGCAGACACTGGAAGGATGGATCAAGGATGGCGTGATCCCGTCTCTTGAGACAATGTCCGAGAACAACGAGGACGTACTTTTCGAGGCTGGCAAGATCGCTATGACATGCCAGGGCTCCTGGATGCTTGCAGCATTTAAAGAGAACGAGTACACAGCAGCGAACTGTGATTGTGTAGAGCTTCCTAAGAACGCTGAGACAGGCAGAAGAGCTTCCTTATATAACGGACTTGGATGGGCAGCATCTGCTTCCGGTGAGCACACAGACGAAGCTTGGCAGCTGATTGAGTACCTCGGATCCAAAGAGGCTCAGGAGAAACAGGCTGAACTTGGTGTTACAATGAGTGCATACAAGGATACATCTGATGCATGGGCTAAATCCGCAGACTTCAACCTTCAGGCTTATCTGAACATGATGGATGACATGGTAATCCGTCCATACTCCAAATCTACTGTAACATGGGAGAACGAGGATAACGAGATTCTTAAAGGTGTTTACACAGGCGACATCACAATGGAAGAGGCTTGTAAGCAGATGGCTGATCAGATGAACGAGAAGCTGGCTGAGGAGTAAGCATTAAGAAATACCGATAATTAAGTGCAGTAATGAGAGGGGCCGCCGCACTCAGGTGCAGCGGCCTCATACATAGAAGGAATAGAAGGAGTGATTCTTATGGCTAAAACTACCAAGTCACAGGCACGGACAAAGAGAGAACGCAGTGAGTTCCTCTGGGGCTGGCTGTTTATTCTCCCAACAACCATCGGACTGATCGTATTGAACATCATTCCGATCTTCCAGACTATTTACCAGAGCTTTTTCAAGACAGGAGATTTTGGTAAAGGAAATATCTTTATCGGTTTACAGAACTACCAGAAGGTTTTTGCAGATAAAGAGATCTGGCAGGCACTGATCAACACATTCAAATATGCGATCGTGGAGGTCCCTTTTTCCATTGTCATCGCACTTGTTCTTGCAGTACTTCTTAACAGAAAGATGAAGGGCCGTTCTATTTACAGAACCATCATCTTCCTTCCGATGGTAGCAGCTCCGGCAGCGGTAGCCATGGTATGGAGATGGCTGTTCAACTCTGATTATGGTCTTATCAATAACGTTTTTCATGTTCATGTAAACTGGGTTTCTAATCCGAAAATTGCAGTATTTGCAGTTGCGATCATCGGTGTATGGTCTATCATCGGTTACAATATGGTTCTTTTTCTGGCAGGACTTCAGGAAATCCCGAGAGATTATTATGAAGCGGCAGAGATTGACGGAGCTACAGGTGTGAATGCATTCTTCAGCATTACGATCCCGCTTCTTTCACCAACCATTTTCTTCGTACTTGTTACCCGTGTGATCGGATCCCTTCAGGTATTCGACCTGATCTATATGGTTATTGACAAGTCAAACCCGGCACTTACCAAGACTCAGTCACTGGTTTACCTGTTCTATAAATATGCATTTATCAATAAGAACATGGGATACGGCGCTACGATCGTAGTAGTACTTCTTATTATCACCATGATCCTGACAGTATTCCAGATGATCGGTCAGAAGAAATGGGTATTCTACAACTAAAAAGGGGGATTAACCATGGATAGTATGGAAACAAAAAAGAAATTAACCACTATTTTAATACATGTCATACTGATCATTGTGTCCATAACGATGCTTGTGCCATTTATCTGGATGATCCTGACAGCTTTTAAAACTGTAACTGAAGCAACATCTGTAGATCCTTTCACTATTTTCCCGAAAATATGGAGAAAAGACGCATTTATTTCTGTTATCAATAACATGAACTTCCTGCTTCTGTACAAGAATACACTGCTTCTGATCTTCTTCCGAGTAGTGTGTGCGGTTCTTACAGCAACTATGGCAGGCTATGCATTTGGACGACTGAACTTCAAGGGCCGTGATCTCTGCTTCAGTCTTGTACTGTTCCAGATGATGGTTCCGGTACAGATTTTCATCATCCCGCAGTACCTGATGGTCAGCAAGATGGGTATGCTGAATACGATCTTTGCCCTTGTATTCCCAGGTATTGTTACTGCATTCGGTACTTTCCTTCTGAGACAGGGATATATGGGACTGCCGAAGGATCTGGAGGAGGCTGCCAGACTTGACGGATGTAACATCGGTCAGACCTTCATTTACATCATGGCACCACTTACAAGATCCAGTATGGTCGCACTTGGAATTTTCACAGCTGTATTCGCATTCAAAGACCTGATGTGGCCGATGATCGTTAATACAGATAAGGATATGCTGGTACTTTCTTCCGCACTTGCAAAGATGCAGGGCCAGTACGTATCCAAATTCCCGGAACTGATGGCTGCATCTCTGATCGCCTGCATTCCGATGATCGTGATCTACATGATCTTCCAGAAACAGTTTATCGAAGGTATTGCTACCAGCGGTGGAAAACTGTAATCAGAAATATTACATAAGGTAATACAAGACCGCTGACAATGTATATAACTGAGGATTTGGTTATTGAGGTTGTCAGCGGTATTTTTATCGAAGCAAATGCCAAAATGCACAGTTATTTGATGATTCTTAAGGAAAGAGGCGGATATTTTTATCCGCAGTAAATGAAAAAAGGAGAAAATTATGCCGATTAAATTTCACGAGGAATCAAAGACATTCCACATTTATAACAAACATTTAAGCTACATCACCTGTATCATGGAAAATGGTCAGATGGAGAATCTGTACTATGGAAAAGCTATCCGCGATAAAGAGGATTTCAGTTATCTTCATGAAGAGATCATGCGTTCCCTGATGGCTGTATGCGTTCCGGAGCCAGGACTTCTTTCCATGCAGTATACCAAACAGGAGTATCCTGTTTACGGAACCGGTGATTACAGAAACCCTGCCCTTACTGTTCGTCAGGAGAACGGAAGCGAGATCGTAGATTTCAAATATGTTTCTCATGAGATCTATGGCGGCAAGAAGAAGCTTGCAGGTCTTCCGGCAACTTATACAGAAAGTGATGAGGAAGCAACATCTCTGGATATCACACTTCATGATTCTGTGATGGATACAGATCTTATTCTTACATATTCCGTATATGAGGATTATCCGGTGATTACAAGAAGCGCACGCCTTGTTCAGAAAGGGGATCAGAAGATCCGCCTTGAGAACGTGATGAGTGCAGCAGTGGAGTTCCCGGATATGGATTATGAGATGATCCATCTTTCCGGTGCGTGGGCACGTGAGCGCTATGTAAAAACACGTAAACTTGAGATGGGTACACAGGCTGTACAGAGTCTTGCAGGAACCGGTTCCAGCTCTGAGCAGAATCCGTTTATCGCACTGAAACGTCCTCATACAACAGAAGACACAGGCGAGGTTTTCGGCTTCAGCTTTGTGTACAGCGGCAACTTCCTTGCACAGGTCGAGGTTTCCACCTACGAGATGACACGAGTTATGATGGGAATCAATCCACAGGGATTTTCCTGGGAGCTTTCCAGAGATGAGGAATTCCAGACTCCGGAGGTTGTTATGGTATACAGTGATAAGGGCTTAAACGGAATGAGCCAGGCTTACCACAGACTGTACCGTGACCGTCTGATGCGTGGAAAATGGAGAAATCATGCACGCCCGATCCTCCTCAATAACTGGGAAGCGACCTATTTTGATTTTAATGAGGAAAAAATCCTCAATATTGCAAAAAAAGCCAAAGAGGTTGGGGTAGAGCTGTTCGTTCTGGATGACGGATGGTTCGGAACCAGAAACGATGATTACCAGGGCCTTGGCGACTGGTTCGTAAATAAGAATAAGCTTCCGAACGGAATTTCCGGACTTTCCCGTAAGATCGAGGAGATGGGCCTGAAATTCGGTCTCTGGGTAGAGCTTGAGATGGTAAACAAGAACAGTGACTGCTACAGAGCACATCCGGACTGGCTCATCGGAGCACCGGACCGTTTTGAGTCTCACTCAAGACATCAGCACGTTCTTGATTTTTCCAGACCTGAGGTTGTGGATTTCATTTATGATTCCATCTCCAAGGTTATCGAGGAATCTTCCATTTCCTACATTAAATGGGATATGAACCGTTATATGTCTGAGCCTTTCAGCCGCGGCGCATCTGCAGCAGATCAGGGCAAGACTATGCATAAATATATCCTTGGTGTTTATGAGCTGTATACAAGACTGACAGAGAGATTCCCTGACATCCTCTTTGAATCCTGCGCAAGCGGCGGAGCAAGATTTGATCCGGGAATGCTGTATTTTGCACCGCAGACATGGACCAGTGATGATACCGATGCAGCTGAGAGAGAAAAGATCCAGTACGGTACCTCCTTTGTCTATCCGATCGTCAGCATGGGATCTCATGTATCAGCAGTACCGAATCATCAGCTGCACCGTACCACACCGCTTTCCACAAGAGCAAATGTGGCATATTTCGGAACCTTTGGCTATGAGCTGGATCTGAACCTCTTAAGTGATGAAGAGATCGAAGAGGTAAAGGCACAGGTGGAATTCATGAAGGAACATCGTGATCTGATCCAGGTGGAGGGTGATTTCTACCGTATCTTAAGCCCGTTCGAAGGAAATGATACTGCATGGATGGTTGTTTCCAGAGACAAAAAACAGGCAGTTGCCGGATACTATGAGAGACTGAACAAGGTAAATGCTTCCTGGATGCGTCTGCGGTTCAAAGGTCTTGACGAGGATCAGCTTTACAAAGTAAAATGGGAAGATAAGTGCCTGAAAGCTTACGGAAATGAGCTGATGTATGCAGGAATCCCGGTTGATCGTGACTACTGCAATAAGACAAACGGTGACTTCCATTCTGTATTGTATACAATTGAAGCAGAGGACTGATTTCTGCAAGTGATGGAATAAAAACTGTCTGTAGAAAAAACATCCGCCTGACCAGAAAAATAACAGGCCGCCGGATATGGCGGTCTGTTATTGGGTGGCGAAGCAGCGCACGGTCGGAAATGTAATATATGACATCAGGGAGGTGGCAAGTTGCTTCATACAGTTGGTTTTACAAACTCAGACAGCTATAAATGTCTGGAGAATTTAAAGAAAGGTGCGGTGGATCTCTGTCTTACTTACTGTGGGTGGGAAAAATGTGATCCGGGATATCGATTTGGACCAAATAAAAGGATCTCCCATGTACTTCATATCGTGGAATCCGGAAGCGGAGTTTTTGAGATGGATGGCTATCAGTATCATCTGACCGGTGGAGAAGCATTTCTGATTCCACCCAGTGTGGAGGCCTGGTATGAGGCAGACATGGACGATCCCTGGACGTACCGCTGGGTAGGATTTGAGGGAATGATTGCCGAGGAAGTAATTCATGTAAGTGGTTTTAGCCGGGAAAATCCGGTCCGAAGGATCCACTGCATGGAAAATGCTGCGAAGTATATTGATGCAATGGTACGGACCAACAAGCTCGTTTTTGAAAATGAGCTGAAACGAAACGGACTTCTGCTGCTTCTTTTTTCTGACCTGATCACAGATAACCGGGATGCATGTCTGAGAGAAGGCAAGCTTCTTCCATCCCACAGATATCCAAATTCCGTTTATGTGGAGCATGCAGTGAATTACATTGCAGCCAACTTTGACAAGAGGCTGAAGATCAATGAGCTGGCAGACCGCATTGGCGTCAACCGGAGCTATCTTACCAGTTCATTTAAAAAAAGCCTTGGATGCTCGCCGCAGGAATACCTTATGAATCTTCGCATTGAGAAGGCGAAAACTCTTCTGAAAAACGGAGATATTCAGGTCAGTGAAGTAGCTGCAAGAGTAGGGTATGGAGATCCGCTGGCTTTTTCCAAGGTATTCAAGGCAAGAACAGGAAGAAGTCCGAGAGAATACAAGGAAGAAAAGAGAAGACTTGTAGTGAATGGAAAGAAGGGCGATTATACGGAATCTGAGGCCTGATAACTGGCAGTATCTTTTGTTGCTGGCAGATCTTTGCGATAAAAAATAACAACTCTCTGTCTGAATTAGGATATATTTCATGCAACAAAACAACAATTATTGACATCAAAGTACATATTTTAAAGATGCTTCCGGTAGTATCATAAAACCATAATAATAACGAAGCGGGGCTGCGCCGCAGAATCAGCAGAAAATCAGGATTTTTGCCAAGAAAAGAAAAATCTGTCACAGAAAAATCCAAAAAGACAGGCAGGAGGAACGAACATGATCAAAATTACATTTATGGGAGCAGGAAGCACGGTTTTCGCAAGAAATGTACTTGGTGACTGTATGTGTACACCGGCACTTCGCGAGAGCGAGATCGCACTTTATGATATTGACGAGAAGAGACTGGAGGATTCCAGAATTATCTTAAGTGCCATCAACCACAACGTAAACGAGGACCGCGCAGTGATCAAGACCTATCTTGGTGCAGAGAACCGTAAAGATGCACTTCGTGATGCGGACTTTGTAGTTAATGCCATCCAGGTAGGCGGCTATGAGCCATGCACCGTAACAGACTTTGAGATCCCGAAGAAATACGGCATCAAACAGACAATCGCAGATACCCTGGGAATCGGCGGAATCATGCGTGCACTTCGTACCATTCCGGTTCTGGAAGAATTTGCGCGCGACATGGAAGAGGTCTGCCCGAACACTCTGTTCCTGAACTACTCCAACCCTATGGCAATGCTTACCGGCTATATGCAGCGTTTCACAAAGATCCGCACGGTAGGTCTTTGCCACAGCGTACAGGTATGTTCCCAGAAGCTTCTTGAGGGAATGGGAATGGAAGACAAGATTGAGGGACGTACTGAGCTGATCGCAGGTATCAACCACATGGCGTGGCTCCTTGAGATCCACGACAAAGACGGAAATGATCTGTATCCGGAGATCCGCAGAATTGCCGAGGAGAAGAATACCTCCGGTGAGAAGCATGAGGACATGGTGCGTTATGAGTATATCCGTCATCTTGGATACTATTGCACAGAGTCCAGTGAGCATAATGCAGAGTATAATCCGTTCTTCATCAAATCCAAATATCCGGAGATGATCGAGGAGTTCAATATTCCGCTCGACGAATATCCGAGAAGATGTATCAAACAGATCGAGGGCTGGGAAAAAGAGCGCGAGGATATCCTCAAGGATGGCAAGATCGGTCATGAGAGAAGTAAAGAGTATGCTTCTTATATCATGGAGGCTGTTGTTACAAACACACCGTACAAGATCGGTGGAAATGTTCTTAACAACGGTTACATCGATAACCTTCCGCCGGATGCCTGCGTAGAGGTTCCATGCTATATCGACGGAACCGGTGTACATCCGGTAAAAGTGGGCAAGCTTCCTACACAGCTGGCAGCTATGAACTCATCTAATGTCAGCCCGCAGCTCCTTGCTATTGAGGCAGCAGTGACCAAAGACCGCCAGAAAATCTATCAGGCAGCCATGATGGACCCGCACACAGGTGCAGAGCTGAACATCAAAGATATCCAGGCAATGTGTGATGAGCTGATCGAGGCACATGGGGATTATATGAAGATGTACCGCTAAGGCAGGAAATGATCGGAAGGCAGCAAAAACTTTGAAATAAATATGCAAGGCGGCATATAAAGGCCGGAACACCAGAATGGGGAGGGTGTTCCGGTCTTTCTTTATATGGAACTTTTGATAAATAATAAAAACAACTTGTTCGTATGTATATACAAGTTATAAAATGATTACAGATGAAATTAACAGGATAAATACAGATCAAAATATAAATATCCGTTTTACATCCGATGTTTGAAGGGAGAAGCTTATGGCAGAAAACGGAAAAGCAAAATATTATGCACTGATGGAAGAAATGAAAACAGACATTCTTTCCGGAAAGATCCGTCCGGGTGAGAAGCTTCCTTCTGAAAACCAGCTCAGTGTCCGCTACGGGCTGAGCAGGCATACGGTGCGAAAGGCTCTGGGGATTCTGGCAGGAGATGGATACATAGAATCCTTTCAGGGAAAAGGAACCTTCTGTGCGGATGTACTCCGTCAGATCCACGGGACCGGAAACATCGCAGTGGTAACTACATATATCTCGGATTATATTTTTCCCAGGCTGATCCAGGGGATTGATGAGGTACTGTCCGATAATGGGTACAGTATCATCCTCAAAAATACAGGAAACAGTCGTCAGAAGGAGGCAAGATTCCTGGAAGAGCTGATCAGTAAGGGGATTGACGGACTGATCATTGAACCCAGCAAAAGCGAGCTGTTGTGCAGACATGTAAGTCTGTACGAAACACTGGACAAATATCAGATCCCATATATTTTTATCCAGGGACTGTATACAGAGATGCAGGAAAAACCCCATATCCTCATGGATGATGCAGGTGGCGGTTATCTTGTTGCAAAGCATCTCCTGGATTCCGGCAGACGTGACATCGCAGGTTTTTTCAAGGCAGATGATCGTCAGGGAATCGAACGGCATAAGGGCTATGTGAAGGCTTTGCAGGAGCATGGAATTGCCTATGACCCGGATAAGGTGGTCTGGTTTCACACCGAGGACCGGCGAAAAAAGCCGGCTCTTATGGTACGGAACATGGTCCGACAGAACAGTCTTCCGGATGGGATCGTATGTTACAACGACCAGATCGCTGTCCAGGTCATGGAAGAACTGGAACGTCAGGGCAAAAAGATCCCGGAAGATGTTGCAGTGACCGGCTATGACAATTCACTGTATGCAAGACAGGGACAGGGCATTACCACCATCACCCATCCCCAGGAAAAACTGGGAGAGATGGCGGCAAAGCTTCTCCTGGAAAAATTAAGTGGCGTGCCGGATGAAGAAAGTACAGTGGAACGGCTGATCCGGCCGGAACTGATCATACGGGGCAGCAGCGTGAAAGCAGGGGCGTGAGCACAGATACATAACCGTTTTATCAGATTGTTTTATTAGAGAATGAAGCGATGTAGATTACAGAGAACCCTATAACATTTCAGAAGATCGGACGCATGTTGGCAGCAGAACCGGGCAGCAGATTTTCAGGAATGTTATGCATATGATATTAATTTTATTTTAAGGAGGATTTTTCGCATGAAAACAGGAAGAGATTACAAATTCTGGTTTTGCACAGGTTCACAGGATCTTTACGGAGATGAGTGTCTCCGCAAGGTAGCCGAGCATTCTAAGATCATTGTGGAGGAGCTGAATAAATCCGGCGTACTTCCGTTTGAGGTTGTATGGAAACCAACGCTGATCACAAATGAGCTGATCCGTAAAACCTTTAATGATGCCAATGCAGATGAAAATTGTGCTGGCGTGATCGCATGGATGCATACATTTTCCCCGGCAAAATCCTGGATTCTTGGTCTCAAAGAGTATCGTAAACCGCTGTGCCACCTTCATACACAGTTCAATGTGGAGATTCCCTATGATACCATTGATATGGACTTCATGAATGAGAACCAGTCCGCACACGGCGGACGTGAGTTTGGCCATATGGTAACTCGAATGGGAATTGAGCGTAAGGTCATTGCAGGACACTGGGCAGACAAAAAGGTCCAGGAGCGTCTGGCATCCTGGATGCGTACTGCAGTTGGTATCATGGAAAGCAGCCATATTCGTGTATGCCGTGTTGCGGATAACATGAGAAATGTAGCCGTAACAGAGGGCGATAAGGTTGAGGCTCAGATGAAATTCGGATGGGAGATCGATGCTTATCCGGTTAATGAGATCGCAGAATATGTTCAGGATGTAAGCCAGGGAGATATTGATGTTCTGGTAGAAGAATATTATAATAAATATGACATGATTCTGGATGGACGTGACCCGGAAGAATTTAAGAAACACGTAGCAGTCCAGGCAGGAATCGAGATCGGTTTTGAACGTTTCCTTGAGGAGAAAAACTATCAGGCTATCGTAACACATTTTGGTGATCTGGGCTCCCTGAAACAGCTTCCAGGTCTTGCAATCCAGCGCCTTATGGAAAAAGGCTACGGATTTGGCGGCGAGGGTGACTGGAAAACAGCAGCTATGGTCCGCCTGATGAAGATCATGAGCGCCGGCAAAAAAGATGCAAAAGGTACTTCCTTTATGGAGGATTACACATACAATCTGGTACCTGGCAAAGAGGGAATCCTTGAGGCACATATGCTTGAGGTTTGCCCTTCTGTTGCAGAGGGAAAAGTCAGCATGAGAGTTTGCCCGCTTTCCATGGGAGACCGTGAGGATCCGGCAAGACTGGTATTCACATCCAAGACAGGCCCGGCTATCGCCACATCCCTGGTTGATCTGGGAGATCGTTTCCGCCTGCTGATCAATGAAGTGGAGTGCAAGAAGACAGAGAAACCAATGCCTGCACTTCCGGTAGGTACGGCGTTCTGGACACCGAAGCCGGATCTTTCCACGGCGGCAGAAGCCTGGATCCTTTCTGGCGGCGCACACCATACTGCATTTACCTATGATCTGACCGCAGAGCAGATGGGCGACTGGGCAGCAGCTATGGGTATTGAAGCTGTTTATATTGATGGTGATACAACGATCCGGAATCTGCAGAATGAGCTGAGATGGAACAGCATGTATTTCAGCAAATAATACGGGAGGTTTTTTAAAATGGGAGTAAACGAGGCAAAAACAGCCATTCTTGAGAACCGTACAGCTCTTGGTATTGAGTTTGGTTCCACAAGGATCAAGGCAGTTCTGGTAGATGACAAAAATCAGCCGATCGCATCCGGCGGTTACGGATGGGAGAACCAGTATGTGGACGGAATCTGGACCTACAGCCTGGAGGAGATCTGGAAGGGCCTTCAGGCCAGCTATCAGGATATGGCAAAAGATGTCCGGGAGAAATACGGCGTGGAACTGACAAGCGTAGGTGCTTTCGGTGTCAGTGCCATGATGCACGGATATATGCCCTTTAATAAAGCGGGAGAGCTGATGGTTCCTTTCCGCACCTGGAGAAACAATATCACGGGAGAAGCTTCTGAGAAGCTGGCAGAGCTTTTCCATTACAATATCCCTCAGAGATGGAGCATCGCACACCTGTATCAGGCGATCCTTAACGGTGAGGAGCATGTAAAAGATATCGATTATATCACCACTCTGGAAGCCTATGTGCACTGGAAACTCACCGGAAAAAGAGTTCTTGGTATCGGTGATGCGGCAGGTATGTTCCCGATCGACAGTGAAACGAAAGACTACAACGAGGAGATGGTGCAGAAGTTCGATGAACTGGTTGCGCCTTATGGATATCCATGGAAACTCCGCGATATTATGCCGGAAGCTCTGGTGGCAGGTCAGGATGCAGGAGTTCTTACTGAGGAAGGCGCAAAGCTTCTGGATGTAAGCGGAAAGCTGAAAGCCGGAATTCCCATGTGCCCGCCTGAGGGAGACGCAGGAACCGGTATGGTTGCCACAAACAGTGTCCGCCGGCGTACCGGAAATGTTTCGGCAGGAACATCCGTATTTGCCATGATCGTTCTGGAAAAGGCTCTTTCCAAACCGTACAAAGAAATCGATATGGTAACAACTCCGGCAGGAGATCCGGTTGCCATGGCACATTCCAACAACTGTACGTCGGATCTGAACGCATGGGTAAATGTGTTTAAGGAATTTGCAGAAGCCATGGGTATGGAAGTGGATATGAACAAACTGTTCGGAACTCTTTATAACAAAGCACTGGAAGGTGACCCGGACTGCGGAGGACTTCTTTCCTACTGCTATTTCTCCGGCGAGCATATGACTGGTTTTGAAGAGGGACGTCCACTGTTTGTACGTTCTCCTGAGAGCAGATTTACACTGGCAAACTTTATGCGAAATAATCTTTACACCTGCCTCGGCGCCATGCGTGTAGGTCTGGATATCCTTCTGAATCAGGAGCAGGTAAAGATCGACAAGCTTCTGGGCCACGGCGGCCTCTTTAAGACAAAGGGTGTCGGCCAGCAGATCCTTGCAGATGCGGTAGATGCACCGGTATCTGTAATGTCCACAGCAGGAGAAGGAGGAGCCTGGGGAATCGCGCTTCTGGCTTCCTATCTGATCAACAAAAAAGACGGCGAAGATCTTGCAGACTTCCTAGATGAAAATGTCTTTAAAGGAAATGAAGGCAGCACACTGGCGCCGAAAGCAGAAGGCGTGAAAGGATTCAACGCATTTATGGACCGGTATATGAAAGGTCTTGGCATTGAGAGAGCAGCAGTGGAATCCGAAATCTGGTAAAATGCAGGATGTACGGAAATGAGAATACCTGTTTTCGGATACGGGGAAAAACAGATGGAAATCTGTCGGATTTCTGCTCTGTGTCCAGAGAGGAAAATGAATGAACGAGAGTAACCACGAAAAGAAACCAACATCCGGCCAGATGGTTCATGTCGTGATCGATCGTCCGATGAATACCTGCCATCCGGAACACAAAGATCTTTTTTATCCGGTAAATTATGGTTACATTGAAGGAATCATCGCCCCGGACGGAGAGGAACAGGACGTCTACGTTCTTGGCATTGATCACCCTGTAAAAGAATTTACAGGAAAAATCATCGCCATCGTCCACCGCCTCAATGATGTGGAAGATAAATGGGTGGCAGTGCCGGAAGATATGAATATGACAGCCAAGGAGATCATGGCACAGGTTCAGTTTCAGGAGCAGTATTTTGAGACAGAAATAGAAATGCTGGAATAAGAAAATTAAAAACAGGAGCAGACATGGTACGCCATGTGACTGCTCCTGTTTTTGGATAGGAGTCATATGAAAAGCTGTCTTGTAAGAATGTAATAAAACTGTCATGATTCTGGTAGATCCGGATAAGAATCTTGTTCTGGTATATAATTTTGAACATGGAACCTCGGAACCATATACATTACAGGACTCTGTGAAAGCAGGAATTTATGAAGATCTGTGGATTGATTTTTCTGCTATGAAAATGAATGGATTTTATTGAAAATATTTCTCCGTAATGTTATCATTGGACACGAAAAACACAGAAAAAATTAAAAAACAAAAAAATAAACGGTTGTATATGTGTCTGTAATACGATCAGGGACAGCCGGTCAGAGAACAGAATGATGGGTGGCAAAATGTTTGATGACCAGGGCTATACAGGAGGAGAACAGAATGAAATTAACCATGCTTGGAACAGGTAACGCACTGGTAACAGAGTGCTACAATACATGTTTTGTGCTCAGCGATGAGTACGGCCATTTTCTGGTTGACGGAGGCGGCGGAAATACGGTGCTTTCCCAGCTGAAGAAGGCTGGCGTTGATCTGATGGATGTTCATGAGATCTTTGTTACACATAAGCACGTAGACCATATCATGGGGATCGTGTGGGTGATCCGCATCATTTGCCAGAACATGAAAAAAGGCACTTATCAGGGCGAGGCAAACATCTATGCTCATGATGAAGTGATCGGACTTCTGAAAGACATGGCATTTAAGCTTCTGAATAAGAAGGAGACACAGTACATCGGTGACAGACTTCATCTGATCGAGGTAAAAGACGGCGAGGAAAAAACAATTCTTAATAAGAAAGTGACCTTCTTTGATATCGGTTCCACCAAGGCGAAACAGTTCGGTTTCCAGATGATCTATGACGGTGGTAAGGTACTTACCTGCTGCGGAGACGAGCCATACAATGAATGTGAAGAGAAATACGCAAAAGGCAGCGACTGGATGTTCCACGAAGCATTCTGCCTGTATGGACAGCGTGATATCTTCAATCCTTATGAGAAACACCACTCCACAGTTAAGGATGCCAGTGAGCTGGCTGAGAACCTTGGAGTTAAGAATCTTGTCCTGTATCACACAGAGGATAAGAACATTAAGAAACGTAAAGAGCTTTACGGAGCAGAAGGCAGAGAGTATTATCACGGAAATCTGTTTATTCCGGATGATCTTGATGTGATCGAAATGTAAGAAATATAGATAAAGGACCGGGAATGAGACTGTGGTGGCATTCCCGGTTTTGAGGTGACAGAACATATGCCAGTAACAGACCGAATCACCCTTGAGAAAAAATATGAAAAACTTCAGGAAATCCTCCGTTCATTCGGAAGTGTGGCGGTAGCGTTTTCGGGCGGAGTGGATTCCACATTTCTTCTGAAAGTGGCGCAGGAGACACTTGGCGATAAGGCCATAGCCATCACTGCATGCCCCTGCTCCTTTACAGAAAGAGAGAGGAAAGAAACCGAGGATTTCTGCAGGGAAAATCACATTCATCAGGAGATATGCAAGCTTAATGAATTTGAGATTCCGGGATTTCGCCAGAATCCTCCGGATCGCTGCTACATCTGCAAAAAAGGCATTTTTACCAGATTATGGGAAGTAGCGAAAAAGAACAACATCAATGTGCTTGCGGAAGGTTCCAACATGGATGATCTGGGCGACTACCGTCCGGGAAAAAGAGCTATCCAGGAACTTGGTGTGCGAAGTCCCCTTCAGGAAGCCGGACTCTATAAAGAAGAGATCCGTGAACTGTCAAAGGAGATGAATCTTCCTACCTGGAACAAGCCGTCTTTTGCCTGTCTTGCTTCCAGATTTGTATACGGTGAGACCATTACCGAGGAGAAGCTTCACATGGTAGATCAGGCGGAGCAGTTTCTGATGGATCTGGGATTCCACCAGTTCCGCGTGCGCATCCACGGTACCATGGCAAGGATCGAGGTTCCGGCAGAAGAGATCCTGAAAATTGCAGATAATGAAACAAGAACAAAGATCACAGAGAAATTCCACACATTGGGATTTTCTTACGTGACTTTGGATCTTCAGGGCTTCCGTTCCGGAAGTATGAATGAAACACTGGGAAAATAAGCAGCAGAAAATGAAATAATCCCCCGGAAATACCGCGCGAGAAGTATTTCCGGGGGATTGCTGCACTAATAGAACCTGAGGTTCATTTACTGTTTTCAAATCTTAATTTTCGGATCGAGAATATCTGCCTGGCAGGCTGTATATCTTACATATAATCCTTCAGCACATCATGATCCCGCAGTACTTTCTCAACCACGGTACCCTTCACAACATTAAGAAGTGGTTTCTTCAGTGCATTCAGCGGCCCTGGCAGCTGGATCTCAAGAGGAGATTTTCCGTCCATCAGTTTTACACTGCTGTCCAGAAGCTCACGGATATCGTAAACGCTTCCCCATACTTCCGGAACCCCACGATCTACACCGAAAAGTCCGTATACAGCCTCCATTGCAGTACGTACGGAATACTCTGTTGTGAATACGGTATCACGAGGAGTTTCCGCAAACTGGCCCAGGAATGCAAAGTTTACACAGCCATCCGGGATGACATCCGGGCGGTCACCTTTTGTGCGTGGCATGAAGAAGGCGGTGATGTATGGCATCATAGTCGGAACGCAGACAGCGCTGTTTTCAGCCATATCGTCGATCTGCTCTACCGGAACACCGAGGTGGTACAGCCACTCGGCGGTAATTTCCTTACCGGTACAATCCTTCATCGGCTTCTTGATATAATCACCGGGAACATCTGTGAACAGTCCGTAAACCCATACACAGACCTTCTTCGGATCCTGTTCCCTGAATTGTCCCTGACGGTTGATGGTCCAGCTTAAGAGCCATTTGGAATCCTGGCAGCTTACGATACCACCGGTAACAACCTTGCCGGTACGTGGGTCACGCTGGCAGATATTGGTGATATAAGGGATGATACGGTCATCCAAAGTGGTGACAGTAGCGGATTCCCAGTTTGTTCTGGAAATGTCTGAGCAGAACTTTTCCGGATGTCCGAAGGAAGGATCCTGAGCTGCGATATTTTTCCACAGAGACCATACACCACTGGTACGGACCTCTGCATCACCGTTTGGTGCGTGGTTCTGGTCACCGTAGATCGTGCCCTCTGTACAGCTTCCGTTAGTGACGAAAACATAATCATTCTCTGTAAGAAGGATACCCTGCTCCACATCTTTTACCTTGCATTCGATAGCAGTGGCGATTTTTTTGCCTTCCTTGAAATTAAAGATCACGTTTGTGACCTCAGTATTAAACTGGAAGTCAACACCTGCATCCTCCAGATATTTTTTCATGGGAAGGATCAGAGATTCGTATTGGTTGTACTTGGTGAATTTCAGGGCACTGAAATCAGGAAGACCTGCAATGTGGTGGATAAAACGCTGGAAGTAAAGCTTCATCTCCAGTGCACTGTGCCAGTTTTCAAATGCGAACATGGTTCTCCAGTACAGCCAGAAGGTGGAATCAAACACTTCATCATCAAATACATCTTCGATGGTTTTATCGTAAAGATCCTCATCCTTTGTCATAAACAGCTTCATGATCTCCATACAGCCCTTCTGGCTCAGGTTAAATTTTCCGTCGGTATGTGCATCCTGTCCACGATTGACGGTTGCACGGCAGAGAGAATAGTTCGGATCGTGCTTGTTCAGCCAGTAGAACTCGTCCAGAACAGAAGCACCCGGTTTTTCAAGAGAAGGAATACTGCGGAAAAGATCCCACAGGCACTCGAAGTGGTTTTCCATCTCACGACCGCCACGCATGATATAGCCTCTAGACGGATCAAAGATTCCATCGCAGGCACCGCCGGCAATATCCATGGCTTCCAGGATGTGGATATGATCACCTGGCATCTGTGCGTCTCTTACCAGAAAGCATGCAGCAGCCAGGGAAGCAAGACCGCTTCCTACGATGTAGGCATGCTTGTCGTCCACACCCTCCGGCTTTTCCGGACGGGCAAAAGCTTCGTAGTTACCGTTGGAATAATAAATCCCCTTGCTGTTTTTGTCATGCTTTCCACGCTCGGTGTTGCGGTAGTTTGCAGTAGTTTCTTTTACATGGAAGTTTTCCTCTTCGTTGATCTCTTTTGTTTTTTTCATCAGCATGGCTGCGCCGGCTCCGGCTGCCGCAAGTGCTGCAAGGCCCATGAATCCTTTTTTATCTGACATATGACATCCACCTTTCGTAAATGAGATACCTGTTTGTATCGGATTAACTGTTCTTTGTTGCTGTTGAGGCTATGATAGCCCATCCGGAAAAAAGATTCTATTTACAAAACACCGAAAGTGTTCAGTTTTTTATCATTATGTCTGTTTTGATAAGTTTTTATTCTGTAGGCATTTCTGCTGTTTTGTTTCTGGTGGCAAAATTGCGGATGGCGTTGTCGATGCTTCCGTACAGTGCGGTTGCGGTATCATCTGCGATTTCGCGATAATCTTCACGCATGCCGTTTTTGATCCAGTCCAGCATGATCCCTACAAAGCTGTATTTATACAGATCTGCGATAAAAATTTTCTGTTCATCCGTGATGGGGACATCTTTTGATTTTTCTGTTACCACGCCCATAAGAAGACCGCAGGTAAGCTGGAACAGATAATTCTCGATCTGTTCCCGCCCCACGCAGCGGTATACATTTAAGATAAACGGCTTGTTTTCCATCACGGCATCAAAGATCTGCAGAAGCCCTTCATGCCATGTGGAAGAGGTTTTTTTGCCCTGAAGGGCAATTCTGGCATCTTCCAGACAGCACCACTCTACAAGATCATAGATATCTTTGAAGTGATAGTAAAAAGTCATGCGGCTGATACCGCAGTCCGTAGTCAGGTCGTTGATGGTGATCTTATCTAAAGGCTTCTTAAGAAGCAGATGCTTCAGGGATTCTTCCAGGGCAAGCTTGGTTGCGTTTGTCATAAGTGAATCCTCCTTTGGTAGGTGTATGGTTATTAATATAACATGAAAGTGCACAGAAAATCCATGCCAAACAGTGACTTTTCTGTGAAATTATGATAAACTGAAACCCGGAATGTTTTGTGAAACAGAATGGAGTGTATTATGAAAAAGAAATCAGCTTGCATCCTGCTGGTTTTTGCTGCCGTGATAGTACTTACTTATATGACAGGAGAATCCTATTACAGAGGAATCAGTGAAAAAGCAGGGTTGGATGAACAGGAAGAGAAAATATATAAATACCAGTACGACATGATCGTGGACAGCCCTGATTCCCAGTTCTGGCAGGCAGTATATGACAGTGCGAAGAAAAAAGCGGCTTCCAATAATGTACTGCTTGAGATCATGGGGTCGGATAGAGAAACATCCTATAATAAACTTGATTATATGAATATGAGCATTGCGGCCAAGGTGGATGGTATTATCCTGCAGTATAATGGAGAAGCCGGTCTGGAAGAAGCAATTAATACTGCAGTAAGAAACGGAATACCGGTGGTTACAGTCATGAGTGATGCGGTGCACAGCCGCCGCCAGAGCTTTGTGGGAGTCAGCGATTATCAGCTTGGCATGGCTTACGGGGAAATTGTTGCCAAATACGTGGATGAGAACACGAAGAAGATCCTGATCCTGCAGAAACGGGACATTGATGATATGAACGAAAGTCAGATATACACTCAGATCAGCAATGCGGTGAAGATGGCAGCTGGTTCTGAGGATATTGAGATCAAGGGAAGGAATCTTCTGTCAACAGGAACCTTTGAAACAGAGGAGGCAGTTACTGATATTTTTCAGCAGAAGCGGAATGTTCCGGATATCCTTGTGTGTATGGATGAGGAGACAACGGAGTGTGCAAGACAGGCAATTCTGGATTTCAACCTTGCAGGAAAAGTGAAGATCATCGGTTACTATACATCTGAGGATATTCTAGCGGCAGTTGAAAAAGGTGTTATTTCAGTTACCTGTGATGTGGACACGACCCAGCTGGGACAGTACAGTGTGGAGGCAGTTACCAGCTATATAGAAGATGGAAGAACCAATTCTTTCTACAACGTAGACATTAATTTTCTTGACAGAACAGCAGTGGAGAAGATGAGGAGGGAGGCAGTCACAGATGAAAAAGATCCGTTGGAGTGACTTTTCTCTTGTAAGCAAGATCATGATCGAGGTTGGCGTGCTGGCAGTTTTACTGTTCAGCATCAACACGCTGTTTTATGCGCGGATCAACAACTCCATGCAGGAGATGGATGATGTGTATGCCAGCAATGCCCAGATCACAGAGCTTGGGCAGGTTTTTGACGATGTGCAGGACAGTATGTACCAGTATCTGAAGGTAAAAAACTCTCAGGCACTGATGGATTATTATCAGAATGAGGCGAAATACAGGCAGGAGCTGGAGGAGTTAAATGAACGGAATATTGATGATTCCGTAAAACTTCTGGAGAAGAAGATACGTAAGATGTCGGAATCATATCTTTCCTGTACCGCAGGAACTGTAGCTGCCAAGAGAGGCAGGAATGTGGAGAAATATAAGCAGGAATATGATGAAAGTCTGGAGCTTTACAGTTATATCCAGAGTTCTATGGATGAGCTGAACAAGCAGCTTTTTAAAGAAAATTCCCAGACTTATGCAGCTCTCCGGGCGGTTATGAGATATCTGGAGATCAGTAATATGATGATCATGCTTCTGGTGGTGATCTGTGGAATGTTTCTTCTGATCATGGCAACAAGGGAGATGTTCCTGCCGCTGACTAATATGGCAGAAACTGCACAGCTGGTAGGTCAGGGGAATTTTAATGTAAAGATGCCCCCAGCAGATTCCAGGGATGAGCTTGGAACGGTAACAAGAGCCTTTAATACCATGGTGGATAATCTTGGTCTTTACATTGCCAGGACAAAGGCCAGCATGGAAAAAGAACAGCAGATGATAGAGAGGGAGCTTTTGATGGAAACACATCTCAAGGAGGCACAGCTTAAGTATCTCCAGTCTCAGATCAACCCGCATTTCCTTTTTAATTCCCTGAATGCAGGAGTACAGCTTGCAATGATGGAGGATGCAGAAAAAACCAGTATCTTTGTGGAAAAGATGGCAGATTTTTTTCGCTACAATGTAAAGAAGGGTGAGGAAGATGCCACACTGGAGGAAGAACTGGAGGCTGTGGACAATTACATTTATATTCTGAATGTACGGTTTGCCGGGGACATCCATTTTTCAAAAAAAGTGGAATGTGATGTGGAAAATGTACGTGTTCCCAGTATGATCCTGCAGCCGGTTGTGGAAAACGCAGTCAATCATGGAATCCGGAATATAGATTGGGAAGGACATATTGATCTCAGTGTGGAGAAATGGAACGACCATATTGAGATCAGTGTTCGGGATAACGGACTGGGCATGACCGGAGAACAGATACAAAGAGTACTGTCAAAAAAAGTCCACAGCAGTTCAGGCGAGGGTGATTCCACGGGAATCGGAATGAATAATGTGATCAGCCGTCTGGAACTGTATTATGAGCGGGACGGATTAATGGAAATATACAGTGAAGGTGAAGGAATGGGAACAGAGGTAGTGATCAATATTCCTCTGGAGAGGAGCGAAAAAAATGTACAGAATCCTGATTGCTGATGATGAGGGGATCATGCTGGAATCCCTGAAAAATATTATAAGTTCCAACTATGGAAATGAATGTGAGATCCATACAGCCAAGACAGGCCGTGTGGTTGTGGAGGAGGCGGAGAAATATCCGCCGGATATCTGCTTTATGGACATTCAGATGCCGGGCTTAAGTGGGATCCAGGCAATCCGGGAAATTCAGAAATTTAACAGATCTGTGGTTTTTGTGATCATTACAGCCTATGATAAATTTAATTATGCCAAGGAAGCGGTAAATCTTGGAGTTATGGAATTTCTTACCAAGCCGGTAAACAAAAAGGTGATTCTGGAAATATGCTCCAAAGCTATGGAAAAGGTAGATTCCACAAGACAGAAGCGAAGCGATGATCTCCGTATCCGTGAAAAGCTGGAGACAGTTGTACCCATGATCGAGAGCGGATATATCAATAATATTCTTCTGCAGGATGATTTTCAGACATATCAGGATAATTACAGGGAGCTTCTGGATATCCGGGAAGAATATGGATATATGATCGTGGCTGAATTCGGGGATTCCACGGAAAATGGCGTTCTTACCAATGCGGTGGGGGCCAGTGTGAAGGCAAACAAATTTTATTCCACATTCCGGGAAATCGCTCAGGGATTTTTTGAATGTCTGGTAGGACCCATTATGGGAAACCGTATTGTACTGCTTGTTCCATACCGTAATTCCAGGGAGTCCTATGAGGAACGTGTGGAGGTTGTAACAAGAACCAGAAACATGGTACATAAGCTGGAAAGCAGGATCGACAGTAAATTTCGCTGTGGTATCGGCCGGGTGAAGGAGATGGGAAGCACCATGAAAGAATCCTTCAAGGAGGCCATGATCGCACTTCGGGAAAGCACCAGCCATGTTATACATATTGAGGATGTTCCGGCTGCACAGAAATATGACGGCGAATATCCAAGAGATCTGGAACGTCGCTATGAAAAGCGGGTGATGGATAAGGATGTGGCAGGAGCTTTAAGCTGTGCCGAGGAATTTATCAGGTGGATGGAGAAGCAGCCGGGAGTAGATCTGGAGGACATGCGCATCAAGATCCTGGAGCTTGTGATGGGAGTGGAAAAAAAGGCCTTTTTTGCAGGTACCGTGAAATATGCGATCAGCTGCCGCAGAAATTATATTCATGAGATCCAGGAATATACAGATATAGAAGGAATGAAAAAATGGTTCCTGGGCAAAACATCAGAAATCTGCAGTAACATGGAAAGTGCAAGGGAAAAAGAAGCGGTTTCTATTATCGAAAAAGCAAAGTCCTATATTCGGGACAATTACAAAAAAGATATTTCACTGGATGAGGTGTCACGGGAGGTGGATATCAGCCCTTATTATTTCAGCAAGCTTTTTAAGCAGGAGACCGGAGGGAATTTTATCGAGTATCTTACAGAAGTTCGGCTTCGGAATGCAAGAGAACTTCTCAAGGATTCAGGGCTTTCCATCAAGGAGATCTGTGCGGAATCCGGATACAGCGACCCCAATTATTTCAGCAGGATATTCAAGAAATACGAAGGCGTGACACCAAGTGAATTCAGAGAGAGGTTGAGGTAGACAATATGAGCGGGGGGAAAATGATCAGGAAGCTGTTGATCTTGCTGTGTCTGTTGACATTGATGCTGAATGGCTGCGCTTCCGAAAAAACAAAGCAGACAGCTGCACAGGAAAACGATACAGAGGAAGACAGTGGTGAAAAGAAAATTCAGATCGGTCTTACAGTGGATTCCTTTGTTATTGAGAGGTGGATCCGTGACAGGGATGTATTCGTGGCAACAGCAAGGGAATTGGGAGCGGAAGTGAATGTTCAGGATGCGGGAGCAGATACAAAAGAGCAGATCAGCCAGATCGACTATTTTATCAAGAAGCATATGGATGTGATCGTGATCATTGCCAGAGACTGCAAGGCATTATCTGAGGCTGTGGAGCGTGCCCATAATGTAGGAATCAGGGTGATCTCCTATGACCGTATGGTAAATGATGCGGATACAGACATGTATATTTCCTTTGATAACCGGAAAGTCGGAGAGGTTATGGCACAGTCCATGATGGAAGCGATCCCTGATGGCGGAAAGATTTTTATGATCCAGGGATCTGCTTCAGATAACAATGTGGACATGGTAAAAGAGGGATTTGAAGACACTCTGAAAAACAGTGATCTGAAGGTGGTTTACAAAGCCAACTGTGAAGGCTGGATCGCGGAGCTGGCAGCAGATTATGTGGAGGAAGCACTGGAAGAGTATCCTGATGTAAAGGGAATCATGTGCGGAAATGATGATATTGCCAGCCAGGTGATACAGATTCTTGCGGAAAACCAGCTTGCCGGACAGGTGATCGTGGTAGGCCAGGATGGTGATCTGGCTGCATGTCAGCGTATTGTGGAAGGAACCCAGTACATGACAGCATTTAAATCTATCGAAGATCTGGCACGCCAGGCAGCTGAATATGCGGTGAAGATGGCAGAAGAGGGAAAGATTTCGTCAGATGTGACAGATACCATGAACGATGGAAGCTACGATATCCCGGCGAAGGTGCTGGAACCGGTTGCCGTTACAAGGGATAATATTGATGAGGTGATCATTGACGGCGGTTTCCACAGACGAGATGAAGTATATCTCAATATAGATTACGATACAGAGTAATGCAGAACAGATTGCATACCGGCATATATGTGGCAGTGAAATTCTGCAAGTAATGTGGCAGTGTATCCATATGCGCAATAATACACAATTATGACAAAAATCAATAGCAGATTTTTGGTGCAAAAATGTCTTGCCTGATGCAGGGCATTTTTCTTTTGCAAAAAAATGTCTCTGTCCTTGCCAACTATGTCCAGACAGTCCTGTGCTATAGTAACATCATCAAAGGAAACGTGATTCCAAAAACAAATAATGAAACGGAGGATTTTACAATGAAAAGAAAAATGGTATCTGCACTTCTTTGCGCAACAATGGTAGCTGGTATGGTGGTAGTTCCGGCAGCAACAGCACAGGCAGCAGACAAGAAACTGATCGGTGTTACCATGCCGACCAAGGATCTCCAGAGATGGAACCAGGATGGCGATAACATGAAGAAAGAGCTGGAGGCAGCAGGATATGAGGTAGACCTTCAGTATGCATCCAACGATGTAAGCACACAGGTTTCCCAGCTTGAGAACCAGGTAGC
>ERZ791834.326-NODE-326-length-37471-cov-8.33718_pt1 | contig 37471 bp, 46 predicted proteins | sample MGYA00510293_ERZ791834 | MGnify/ENA primary metagenome ERZ791834 (study PRJEB30046, sample SAMN00715253) | human gut metagenome | study: EMG produced TPA metagenomics assembly of the A metagenome-wide association study of gut microbiota in type 2...
ACCTTGACAGCAAGACCAGCGCCGAGGTGCTGGGGCTTATCAAGCGCACCAGTGCGGAGTTCCGGCAAACTGTTGTGATGATTACCCACAATGACGACATAGCCCGCCTTGCAGATCGGATTGTCCGCATTGAGGACGGCAAGATTGTGGAATAAGGAGGTGGTAGGCTATGACATGGCCTTTTGAGAATGATACCAGTGCTATCACGAAAAAAATTGCTAAAAACGATATAGATAAAAACCGAGTTAAAAAGGGTTTCTCGCTTACTACGATAGTCTTTGCAACAGCACTACTCATGATGTTGATTATGTTTGAAAGCGGATATGAAACTACAAAAGATAGAATGGCAGAAGGGCAGCCACAAGTTGTTTTTTATGATCTTTCCCAGCAGCAAATTGAGTTGTTGTATTCAGAGGAAAATATCGAATCCATCAAAGTAACTGAAACAGAAAACGGGTACGATGCTTCAATTACCATTGTTGATGCCACAAAAATGACGCAATATGGTTTTTCTTCTGCGGTCGATAATATATCTTCAAAATATGACATTCATCATGTAACAAGAAACGACTTATTCATGGATAGTTTGCCCAACGGAGGACTATTAAATCAGAAAAACATGGTTCTTATGGGGGTGGCAATCTTCATTATAATTGTGAGTGCTTTAGTAATTTACAATGTTTTCTATTTATCTGTTGTAAATCAAGTGCGGCAATTTGGGCAGCTTCGTACTGTCGGAATGACACAGCAGCAAACAAAGAAAATCATCCGCTACGAAAGAAAAATTTTATGTAGAATTGGGGTTCCGATTGGTCTACTGATTGGCGGCCTTGCTGGATATTTGTTGCAACCTGATGGTTGGGATTGGATCGCTGCGGTATTCTGGGGGATAATCATTAGTCTTATCATCAATTTCGTTGTAAAAGTATCGTTAAATAGACCTACAAAAATAGCCCTCAGCATTTCCCCGATCCTTTCCAGCAAATATATGATGGAACGCTTTGATTGTAAGGTTACTAACAAAGAAAAACGAAAATTATCTTCTTTGGGGCTAGCAATCATAAGCATAACATCACACTGGAAAAGCATTTTAGTTTCTGTGCTTTCTTTGGGCCTAAGCGGGCTTTTATTCGTCTTAGCTGCGACATACACCGCTTCCATTGATCCAGAGTCTATTGTAAAGAAAGATGTCTACCAGTATGGACAATTTGCGATTGAAACCACTGGTAAATACAGCGAGAAAGTTTCAGAGATTGAAAACTTCAAACAAAAGATAATGGAGTTTCCAAACATTAGCAATATAAAGCAAGTTGTTGAAACAGATATTAGTTGGGCAGGGAAAAATAGCACAGGCAAAGATCAACTTTCTATTATTACCGCTAATGACTTTGCTTCTATTCAGCAATTCAGCGAATCAGGCGATTTGGATTACCAACAGCTTGTTCAATCTAACCAGATCGTTGCTGTAAATGGTGTAGAAGGTATTTCTAAAGGCGATACAGTAGAATTTACATTTGGGGATGGCACCCAAAAAACTTATACAGTGGGAGGCATATTAGATGGTGATCTGTATTCAAATACAGCAATTTATGGCGGCTGGTTTTTAATGCCCACTGAATTGATAGCAGAAAATTCGGTTTCTTTTAATGTTTCTATTAGGTTGATTGTAAAGGCAAATGATACCGGATTGGAACACACCACAATATCTTTAGAGAAATTAGTGGATATGTCAGATGGATTAACACTGACGACTATGCAAGAAGCGATTGCTTCAAAAGAAGCTACTATAAGGCAGGTAGGAATATCTATCATAGGCGTAACACTATTCTTGCTGCTTTTTAGTATCATTACTTTCGCAAGTACAATCATTACAAATATAGCAACAAAAAAGCGGGAATACGCTATGTTTCAATCCATCGGTATGACTAGGAAACAAACAGAAAAAATGGCACTATGCGAAAGTTGTGTATTGGCGATAGGAAGCTTGATACTTACTCTGATATTGGGAATTATTTTAGGGCAGATATTGATAAAAGGCTTGATAAGTGCAGGGATTTTCTATTTGTCATATACATTTCCATTAGCATTGTTTACTGTATATTGCATTGTGGTGGTTCTGATTATTTTGATGATTACTATTTCCGCTTTTTACAGTTTACAAAAAACTCCGTTGGTTGAGAGATTACGGATTGTAGACTAAGGAAGTAGACCCAACTAATATAAAAGTGTCCGAGCGTTGTAACATTTCACCCCGATTTTCATTGAAATTTCTTAGCCGCTGTAACACTTCGCTGACATTGGGGTTTTACAATACCCTTATCAACAAAAGTGAGGAGGCGACGCAATGGAACTGACCCCGACCTTGATTTTGAATCTGGCGCTGCTGATCGTACCGCCCGTTGTCCTTGTGCTGGTGTTCCGGCAATGGCTGGCCCGGCACATCCGCTGGACGGTTGCCTTGACTGCCCTCTGTGATGTTCTCCTGTTTTGGGATGAACTGTTCTACTATGAGAGTTTCGGTCTGTTTGCTGTGCTGCTTCTGGTACAGTTGGCAGCCACTGGCGCAGCAGCGTTCCGCATTTACTGCAAACAAAGAAAGTAAAATACAGCCTCATTACTACTCTGGTAAATATCCCGGAACTGATTAGGCGGGGTGTTTTTTATGGAATAAAGTTGGATGGAATATTAGCGGATGAAATAGGCACTTCCTGTTAAAAGAAATTGGTCAGGATAGTAATTTTATTATCCCGACCAATTTTTGCTATTATGAACTTTTCTTAAACTATATTGCTTTTTGGAGCCTTGCATGTTATACTGTTATACACAACAGCATAACAGTTAAAACACACGGAGGATGCAGCAATGAAACTGATTATTTCAAATGTATCTGGCGTCCCCATATACGAGCAGATTAAACAGCAGATCAAGGCGGCTATTTTATCTGGCGAGCTTCAAGCCGAAGAAACTTTGCCCTCCCTTAGAACACTTGCCAAAGACTTAAAGATCAGCGTCTTAACAGTGACAAAGGCATACACAGAATTAGAGCAAGAGGGCTTTGTTAAAAATGTGCAGGGGCGTGGATGTTTCGTAATGGGGTCTGGTTCAGAACTGATTAAGGAGCAGCTTATTTGCAAAGTAGAAAACAATCTCACCGAAGCAATAAAAGCTGCAAGAATGGCAAATCTATCCACAGAGGAATTACATCGCCTTTTGGACATTTTAACGGAGGTAAAAACAGATGACTAATTATTTAGAGGTAACGAATCTTTCAAAATCTTTTGATTCTTTTCAGCTTCACAATATCAGCTTTACTTTGCCAAAGGGATATATTATGGGCTTGATTGGCCCGAATGGTTCTGGCAAAACAACGACAATCAAACTGATTTTGAATATGCTCAAGCGCACCGGTGGCACAGTCAAAGTGATGGGGCTGGATAATATCGCAGAAGAACAAAAAGTAAAATCAGAGCTGGGCGTTGTTTTCGATACAAATTATTTCAGTGATGATTGGAAAGTGTCGCAGGTTGAAAAATCCATTTCGGTATTTTATCCAAATTGGGACAGCCAGAAATTTGCGGATATGTTACGGAAATTTCACATTGCACCAACCAAAAAGGTAAAAGAACTTTCCAAAGGTATGCAGATGAAGTTAATGCTTGCCTGTGCGTTTTCATACGACGCCAAGCTGCTGATCCTCGACGAGCCGACCAGTGGACTTGATCCGGTTTCCAGAGATGAACTTTTGAAAATTCTTTCAGAGTATATTGAAGATGGCGAGCATAGTGTTTTGTTCTCCACCCATATCACAGGCGATTTGGAGCGTGCAGCCGATTATATTACCTACATCAGTTATGGCGAGCTGTACTTTACTGGCAGCAAAGATGATTTTGTAGATATGTTCCGCATTGTAAAAGGTGGAATTGAGGAACTGTCCGATGATCTGAAAAATAAGGCGGCTGGTATTCGTACATTCCCTACGGGATTTGAGGCTCTGATGAAAACCGAAGATATTAGCGGTTTCCCTAACCTGACCGTTGATCCTGCCACCATTGATGAAATTGTAGTGTTTACAAGCAAGAAAGGTGACGATTATGAGTAATATTTTGAAATCCACAAAATTAGATATTGCATTGGTAAAACCATATTTTAAGACGATTTGCTTTACCCTGCTCCTGCCGATTGTGTTTGCCGCAATCAATCGTTCTTTGCTGACAGGGGTATCATTTGCTATGTGCTTTATTGCCATGACGACGGGATATACCTTTTCCATCACAGAAAAAAACAGCATGGATCGTCTGTTTGGTATTTTACCTGTTCGTAAAAGCGAGCTTGTGATCGGACGCTATGTTTTTGTCCTTGCAATGGGGCTTCTTTCCTTGATTATTTCTTTGATTGCACAGCCGCTTGTCTTGAAAGTGCTGGGTGAAACAGTTGGCGTATTTGATATTGTAACTGCCGCTATTGCAGGAGTATTCTTATTTGCACTCTATACCGTGTTCCAGATTCCGGGATATTACAAGTACGGCTCAATCAAAGGACGGGTATTTATGTATATTCCAGTGGCCGGTTTTTTGGTGACTTTACTTCTTCTCTCTAAAATGCCAGCTATCGGGAACTCAATTATTTCAGTCGTTGAATCTTCTCCGATACTTCTCGTTTTCCTTGCGGTTTTTGCTATTGTCGTGATGTATGCGGTTTCAATCTTCTTGTCCATTCGGGTTATGAAGAATAAGGAAATGTGAGGTGATTGTATGGATTTCACAATTTTGGCAGTTGTGCTTTTGATTGGTGTTGGCGTTCCTATCCGTAATAAACTCATACGGAAATATCGGGATAAGAAAAAGAATGATCGCAATTCGGAGTGAACAATATGGAGAAAACAGAGTTCATCCGCTGCCCAGTCTGCGGGAATAAAACACGCGACAAAATTCGGGAAGATACCGTACTTAAAAATTTTCCTCTCTTTTGTCCAAAATGTAAAAGTGAATGTCTAATCGACATTGAACAATTAGACTTACGATTAGCATTATGGGAATACCGTCGTTACTAATGACAGTATTCTGTTTGCTTTATGAGAAAATGCTCAATGCTGGAATGGGCAATAAATTTGAATTTGACAAGGAGATAATAATGATACCAATTTCTGATATTCTCATCCGCTCAATTAGTGGGTATGTGTTTATGGTTCCAGTCTTCGTACTGTATTTCTTGTGGCTCAAAAAATTGGGGAGAACACAAAGTTTTCTCCATACCGCTGCAGTGTTTGTTTTTGGTTATTATTTATTCGGACTTTTGACCGTCACAGGCATCGGCTTTACAAGCACAATGACCTTTCGCCCGAACATTTCTTGGACTCCATTTATCGGTATGATAACTGGGCCAATTGATACCATTCTGAATATTATTCTGTTTGTCCCGTTGGGATTTTTCCTGCCGCTGCTGTACAAGAAATATCATCACATGAAGACGGTTGCATTGACTGGCTTTCTGTTTTCTTTGGCTGTTGAAATTGTCCAGATGTTTGGCTGGGGTTCTTCCGACATCAATGACTTGATGACAAATACCGCTGGAGCCTGTATTGGATTTTTAGTTTATTGTCTGCTGTCAAGAATCTTGCCTGCCAATCTGAAAAAGCAACTTCAATCCAGCCGTGTCAATGCTGTGGCTGAAGTACTTCTCTTTGCTATTTGCACATTTGCCATTATGGTCACGGCTCAGACTTGGTTTGTCCATGATGTGCTGAATGTTCCATAAATTGTATCGGAAACAATCGGTCTCAGATATAAAAAAATAGTGTCTTCTGTTTGACACACCTGCAGACCGATTTTTCCGTATTGAACTTAGTCGCGTCAACGAAGCCACTACCTATGGAATTTCAATCTTTTCCTTCCTGTTATGCTTGGACAGATTGAATAATTCTCTTTGTGTTATATCTATTATTTTTAGGTAATAGTCCACAACGGCTTCTAACATGAAGGTACAAAAAATAAAAGTTGATCCTCAATCAACCCTATTATTGTACTCTTCAATTCATACTTTTCGATCTCAATGGTAGTATGGTTAGATAGACATCTGTTGCCGCTATCCCTTGGTAAGTTACCCGTTCAGCTTACCTACAAATTTAGAATACAATAAATGGCATCATTTGAACAGACTATATTTTTGGGATGAACTGTTCTACTATGAGAGCTTCGGTCTGTTTGCTGTGCTGATTCTGGTACAGTTGGCGGCCACCGGCGCAGCAGCGTTCCGCTTTTACTACAAACAAAGAAAAGGCTGAATAGAAAATAGGTATCATCAATCAAAAATATCATTGGAGGTATAACTTATGGAAAAAGAAACAATGGGAACTGTAATTTCAGTTATAAAACAATGGTGGTTAAAAGTGAATCGTAAACCTGCCCGCGTTCATGCGATGGATGGCGCAGCCTTTCCGCATATTATCAAGGTCAAATATACGATAGACGGTAAAGATTACATCTGCCGAAAATGGATTGGTGCAGGAAACAACGTTCCTGACAAGGGAACAACGATTAAAGTTACCTATTGGGAAGATAAGCCATCGAAAGCAAGAATTGAACTCTAATCAATAAATTTATTAAAATACGGAGGTGATGATGTGATGGGACATTAGCTGTTTTTGATATAGAAGAATCCGGCAAGCAGATCGGAGAAAAGTTATTTCTGCTTCTTAACGAGGAACAAAAGAATGCTCTAATGCAATATATTTTGGAACAAGGAGCCTGTCATGGAACGGTATTCAATTCCTGTCACACTTCCTTCGCAGCAAAGAAAAATCCTCTAACAGAAATACAGGAAGGCGAGCTTTATCTATGCCTGGAACACCGCACTGTCAGGGTTAGGGAACGGATGATCAACCTGACAAGTAAGGAGTTTGATATACTGGCATTGCTCATTGCCAATCCCAAACGTGTTTTTACTTACGAACTGATTACCGATTTGGTTTGGAAAGAGGATTGTGATTTCTATTCGAGAAAAGCGATTCATAATCATATAAGTAAGCTGCGTAAGAAGTTGCGCTTTGAACCGGATCTTCCAAACTATATTGAGAGTGTCGCCGGGATCGGCTATAAATTTGAACAACTATAATATGAGCCCACAAGGTGTCGTTTCCCCTTGTGGGTTTGCTTTTTGTAGCATATATTCTAAGAGCAGAATATGTAGAAAATTGCGAATATAAAGAGTAAAAAGCGAATGCCTGCGGACTGATACAGGAAACATAACCGATATAATTTTCTCCCAAGGAGGTATCAAGCAGCCGATTCAGGTTCCTCCTTGATGGGAGGAAATGCCTATGCGTCTATGCAACACAGATCTGCAGATAAACTGCTTTACATTCAGTCACCTATACGTCGTAGTCCAGCTCGTATGGATTGCGGCGTTTTTGGTTTCGACAAAGTTTGAGCATTTTCGCTGTCAACCTCCCGGAAAAATTTCATACTGCTGCTTTGGCGCGCCTGTTCTTTGTACGGGCGCGCTTTTTTGTACCCTTTTTTTAATCAGAAAGAGACTTAGACCTTATCGCTGCCGCAGCCCACCCTCTGATTTCGATTTTTGCCATCAACTCAAACATCGAAATTGGAGGAAATTACTATGAAGAAAATCAATCTTCGGGATTATTACCCGTATTATACACAGGACATGATCGTTGAGGTGCCGGATGAAGTTGCTTTGTTGCTTCGGGAATATATGTTGTTGGAAGAAGCCTATCGGATTCGTACATACCGCTATAAAGCATTTTACTCTCTGGATCGAGACGAAGGTATTGAGCGTGAGATATTGCAAAAGCCTCTTAACCCGGCAGAAATTTGGGAACAGCGCCAAATGACGGAGTTGATTTATAAAGGTCTTTCCAAACTTCCGGTAAAGCAGCGCCAACGAATCTATGCACACTTTTTTCTTGGCATGAGCAAAGCAGATATTGCCAAAGCGGAAGGAACACACAAAAGCCGGATCACCCGTTCTATCGAAGCCGGATTGCGTAGTCTGGAAAAATATTTCAAAGAAATTTTATAACAGACGGCAACTTTGCCCCTAAAAATGTACTGAATAGTAGAGGGACATATTCGGCGGGACAAGCTGGACGGGTGTGGTAAGGAAGCATATACATCCTCCCACCCCAACTGCAATATCAATTTGTCTGCCATGCCCCTTGCTTGTTCCTTGACAACCGAATATACGCTGTTACAGGTACTTCATTCTGTGTTCCGAGCGGCAGATGGGGCGGCGCGGTGACAGGCGGCCTAAGGAGGTGATGGATCCAGGCTGTCCGAGCGATAAACGCAACCTACGAAACCGGCTGTGGCAGGCCGGACGCGATAACGACGCAGATCATAATGGTACTTCTTCACAGCTTCCTAAAGACTTGGGGAGAGTTCCTGCGGCGTTTGCTTGCTCTGGCAAAGCGGCGGCGTATGCGGGACTATGATGCGGTGACGCTATCCGCAGCCTGTAACAGCCCCGTCCTTATAACAGAAGGACTTGCCGGGGTGCGTGGCAAATACGGCAGTAAAATCGAAATCAGATATAATGGGCCGGATTTATGTGTGTAATAACCATAGATCCGACCTATTCATGTGGTTTTGATAACACAGTTTTCAGAAGGGAGTTGATACTATGGAATTGAATACCATTGTCAGTGAAGTGGGTACACTGGTAGACATTCGGGATGTCTCTGTCAACAAAGAACTTTCCCGTGATGAACGGATTGCAGAATTCGTTCAGCAAATCAAAAATCCATACCATTTTAAGTGTGGGCGTTTTACTGTACAGGCCAGCTTTTCTGCTGAAGGTGCTACCCTGGAAGAATGTATCAAGGGTATTTTGCGATAGGTGCAATTTTAAGAAAGGGGCTGACTTTTCCGTAAAAGCATGGTAGAATAAGAATCGGAAAAGGAATTGAATATGGCATAACCACACTTCTTGAATTGCGGGGATTTTTCTGTGCAACGAAAGGAGTGTTTTTTTATGCAGGTTTACAAAGCGATTAAGTACATCCGTCTTTCTTATACGGATGATAAAACAGTAGAAAGTGACAGCGTTGCTAACCAGCGGCGCCTGATCGATGACTACATAGCCCGACACCCGGAAATTGAGGTTGTGGCAGAAAAAATTGACGATGGTTATAGTGGTGTTTTGTTTGATCGCCCGGCATTTCAGGAAATGATGCGGATGATCGAACAAGGCGAAGCTAACTGCGTGATTGTCAAAGACCTCTCCCGCTTAGGTCGTGAGTACATAGAAACAGGCCGTTATATGCGCAGGGTATTTCCAGCCTATGGAGTGCGTTTTATCGCAATTAACGATAATGTGGACACGGAAAATGACGCTGCCGATGATCTCACGGTTTCTGTCAAAAACATTATGAATGAGGCTTACTGTCGGGATATTTCCGTTAAGACACGGAGCGCCCTGGAAGTAAAACGGCGCAGCGGGGATTTTGTAGGTGCTTTTACCATTTATGGTTATGTGAAAGTCGGCGATAAACACAAGAGCTTGGAAGTAGACGAATATGCTGCTAATGTTGTGAGGGATATTTTCAGAAAACGGCTGGAGGGATTCAGCGCTTCCCATATAGCGGATGAACTGAACCGATTAGGAATTCTTTCGCCTTTAGCGTATAAGCGCAATCACGGAATGCCTCATGCAAAAGGTGGCTATACAGACCGAAAGGATTGCAAATGGTCTGCAACTACAATCATCCGCATTTTGCAGGATGAAACTTACACCGGAACACTGGTCCAGGGCAAACAGACAACGCCCCATTTCAAATTAAAAGAGCGTGAGGACAAACCTTCTTCGGAATGGATTCGTGTGGAGGGAACCCATGAAGCGATCATACAAAAGCACGATTTTGATCTGGTGCAACGGCTCCGCAGGATTGACACAAGGACTTCTCCCAAATCGGATAAGGTTTACCTGTTTTCCGGTATTTTGATCTGCGGATGCTGTGGCTGCCGTATGACCCGCAAGACGAACCGCTATAAAGACAAAGAGTATCACTATTATTACTGCCCGACCGGCAAAAAGAATGGCTGCACATCGTCGGTCATGCTGAAAGAGTCGGATCTGATTGAATGTGTGCAGGACAGTTTGAAAGGACATATTGAAAATGTTGCTTCTCTGGATGCCCTGCTGTCCAGTATCAGTCAGGAACGGATCAACCGGGAATTGGCGCAGGAATATGCCGCACAGATCAGAGTAAATGAAAAGCGTGTGGCACAGACCGAGGGCTTTAAGGCAAAACTCTATGAAAATCTGGTGAGTGGAATTCTGACAAAGGAAGAATTTCTCTCTTATAAGCGAAAATACAATGCAGATATTGAACTGTTCCAAAAGGCAATCGCTGAATGGAACGATAAACTTACAGATGTATTGGAAAACCGAAGCGAACGAAACCGTTGGATCAACCATTTTATGAAATTTTCTACTATGGAGGGTATTGACCGTCGGGCAGTCATGCAGCTTATCCGAAGCATACGGGTAATGGGTAAAGATGAACTGCATATTGAATTTAATTACCAGGATGAGTATCAGAAAGCAATCTCTTTGGCGGAACAGATTGCTACAAAAAACGAAGAAAGGATGGTGGGCTAAATGGCAAGAAAAAGCAGAAAACAGACGGCAGCTCCCATGCCGGCACCATCTTTGTATGTACATGTGGCTCTGTATATCCGTCTTTCTGTGGAGGATAACAAAAAGCGGGGCTGCTCAGTAGAAAACCAAAAGTTGGTACTGAATGACTTTCTTTCAGATAAACCGGACTTCGTTGTGTATGATACTTATATCGACAACGGAGCAACAGGGACAAATTTTCACCGCCCTGGATTTCAGCAAATGCTATCTGATATTGAAGCAGGCCACATTAACTGTGTGATTGTTAAGGATCTTTCCCGATTAGGGCGAAATTCTATTGACACAGGTTATTATATCGAACAGTATTTCCATGCTCATAATGTTCGCTTCATTGCTGTTACGGATCAGTTTGATACAGAGGATTCCGGAAATCTTCATGGCGGTATCATGCTGCCTTTGAAAAATATGATCAATGAAGCCTATGCTCTGGACATTGGGCGAAAAATCAAAGCACAGGCGCGGCAGGCTATGAAAGATGGCGACTATATTGGTGCACGGGCACCTTACGGTTACAGGAAAGACCCGGATAATTGCCATAAACTTCTGATTGATGAAAATACTGCCCCTGTGGTAAAACAGATTTTTGAATGGGCACATGAGCATGTGGCACTGAACCGGATTGTCCGCAATCTAAATGAGATGGGAATTCCGGCACCGAGCCATTATAAAAAGACCACTGGCGAGATTACCAGTCCGGGACTGATCGGAAGCGGCAAATGGCAGACCCGTACAGTGATGAAAATCTTAGAAAGCGAAGTTTATACAGGCGATCTGGTGCAAGGGAAAACAAAGATTGTAGATCATCAGCAGGTCAAGGCTGGAGAAGATAATCTGATTATTGTAAAATGCACCCATGAACCGATCATCAGCCATGAGTTGTTTCATGCAGTTCAGGAATACAGAAAACAGATCTGTGAAGAAAGCAAAGCAACTCCAAAACGTCCCTACACACCAAACATTTTCAAAGGTAAAGTGTTCTGTGCTGATTGTGGCAGAAGCCTTCACAGGCAACGCGCCGAGCGCCGGAAAGGACCCGACACTTACTGGTTCCACTGCCTTACAAACAGCCGGGTAGAAAAAGATAGCTGCAAAGGTGCGATGATACAGGAGAAAGAACTGATTTCTACTGTTACGGATATTCTTGAAAAAGAGCTGACAGTTGCGCTGGGAATGTCGCTGCCACTCTTTCAGTTGGAGACAAGACAAAAACAGGAAAAAGATAAGCTGAAAATTCAGATGTCGGCCAAACGGCAGGAAATTGAAAAAACACGCCGGCTGATCCGTGGCCTATATGAAAATTTTGTGCAGGGTATTTTGACAAATGACGAATACTTTGAATTGAAAGCGGATTATGAACATGCTATCAATGCTCTGTCTGGTGAGATTGAAGTATTTGAAAAATCTATGGACTCTCTGGACAACCAGCTTGCCAGATACCGTGCAATGGAAAAGGATGCAAAAACACTGGCACAGGATCATGTACTGACTGCAGAACTGATTGAACGGCTCATTGAACGAATTGAGATCGACCACGAGCGGAATATTCATGTAACCTTCCGTTTCAAAAATGAATTTCAGGGAAAGGCGGTGGAACCGTGCGCAACTATGTGATTGCCCTTTATATCCGTCTTTCTGTGGAAGATTTCAAAACCGAAAGTTTGAGCATACCAAATCAAAAACTGATTCTTCGTGAAAAAGCTATGTCTCTGCCGGAATGGGATAACAGTGAGATTTTGGAATTTATTGACAATGGTCATACAGGGACAAACTTTGAGCGTCCGGCGGTGCAGGAACTTTTAACAATGGTTCAGGCTGGAAAGATCAACTGTATTATTGTAAAAGACCTTTCCCGATTTGGACGTAACAGCATTGAAACCGGCTATTTTATTGAGCGGGTATTTCCTCTTTACCACACCCGTTTTATTTCCGTCAGTGATGATTTTGACACGGCTAATTTCAAAGGTGATACCGGAGGGATTGATATTGCTTTCAAGTATCTTATTAGCGAGTGTTATAGCCGGGATATGTCCATGAAAACCAAAAGTGCAAAATACGCAAAGATGCGTCGTGGGGAATATCAGAGTGTCATCTGTCCTTACGGCTATCGCAAGAGTGCAGACGGACGTATGGAACCGGACGAGGATGTTGCCCCGAATGTGCAGATGATATTTCAATGGGCGTCTGAAGGCAACACCGCAGCCGAGATCACAAGAAAACTGTATGCCATGAATATCCCCACCCCTGGGGAATATCGCAAACTTAAAGGCAAGGACTATTACAATGTTTCCCGAACAAACGGCGTTTGGAGTACATCAACGGTCCTGCGTATTTTAGAAGATCAAAGATATATCGGTACCTATGTAATTGGCAAGAGAAAGGTAAAAGAGATTGGCAGCCGACATACACAGTTAAAGGATGAAAGTGAGTGGTTCAAAATACCGAACCATCATCCGGCTATTGTAAGTGTGGATCTATTTGAGAAAGCCAATGCTTCTATTAAGCGTTTCTCTCTGTTAAATAAAAAGCCGCGTGATTATCTGCTCCGTGGTAAGGTATTCTGTGGATGCTGCGATCATGCAATGTCTCTACGAAATGGTGCGTGGTTTTATTGCCGTCATTCCGAGGTGGCTGAAACGCTTCCTTGTCATGGTGTGCGCATAAAGATGGCAGATCTGGAGCAGGTTGTATTTGAAACAATTCGGGCTCAAATGTGTCCGGCATTGGGAATTGATAGCAATAAGGATAAATTGGATTTGCAGACAGTCCAGCAGGCCGAACATGAAGAAAAACTCCGTTCTATTCAAGACAGCAAGCGGCATCTTTATGAGCAGTATGCACTCGGAGAGATTGATTTGGAAACCTATCGAACACGAAAAGCGGTTTATGACACGGAACTGGTACAAGCCAAAAATGTTCATGCTGTCATCACTGCACAGACAAAGCAGATAAAAAGTGATTATGAGATTAAGCTGAAACAACAGGAAATTGTGCAGGAAGTCGGAAACGCCAACATGCTGACAAAAGCTCTGATTGACCGGCTTATCAACAAAGTTTACGTCTTTCCAGGAGATCGGATTGAGATTGAATATGCAACACAGGATTTCTTAGAAACTAAGGAATCCGAAAAGGAGGTATAACCGTGAACACCCATTTGAAACAGCTATGGGCAGCTATGAGGCTGCCCGAAAAACTTCAAAAAAAGTTATAAATTTTTTGTCGTGGGCTTGACATACGGGTGTCTTAAATCATGCAGACGGATACGTCTAACACCTGTTTCTTTTATCCCCCGAACCATTTCATGTTCCATGAATGATTTTGTAAATCGAAACATTCTTTCATTTGCCGTTATTCCATACAACATACTGCAATATTCTTTTAATTCTTCCGCTAAAAATGGCGGAATAGATATTTGACGATTGCTTTTCGGAGTCTTCGGCGGCGTGATCATATCCTTACCGTTCAAACGCTGATATGACTTGTTAATCGTGATACAACGTTTTTCTAAGTCTATATCTTCATAAGTTAAAGCAAGCAATTCTCCAATTCTCATACCAGTCCAATATAAGAGTAGGAATGCCATTCTTGCTTCAGGCTTACTATCCATAGATGGCAAGAACTCTTTGAACTCCTGTTTTGTCCAAAAATCCATTTCATCAGCCTTGCTCTTTCCGATACTTCCTGCTTTTCTGCAAGGATTATCACGCAGATCATAATAGCGTACAGCATAATTAAAAAGCGCTGCCAACTGATTGTTAATACTTTTCAGATAAGTCGGAGCATATCCCTTTTTAATCAACTCATTCTGCCATGCTCTGATATCTGAAGTTTGAATTTCACACATTTTCTTATGTTTGAAATACGGAGTTACTTTCAAGTCAAACACATATCGCTTATTAATAATCGTGCTTTCCCGTAAACGGTTCTCCATATCCGCAAAATAAATTTCTACAAAATTCTCAAAACTGATATCCAGATTCTTCTGCTGTTGCTGAAGAAAGTTTCTTTCCCATTCATCTGCTTCTCCTTTTGTCTTAAAACCTCGTTTGTTCTTTTTGCGGCGTACTCCCTGCCAGTCTTTATAATAAAACTGACTGCGCCATAATTTTCCGTCTCTTGTTGCCGGCATATCTTCATCCCCTCTTTCTTCTAAACAACCATTCCATAATATTTTTCCTGAAAATACTTTCTTGGCACTTTCCCTGAAATCACTCGAAATCCCTTTGCTTTCAACTCATCATTCAGTCCTCGAATAACTTTATATGCATACCCTCTAGATACTCCGAGTAATTCAGCAACTTCATCTGCGGTAATATACATTTTCATCGTATTCTCCATATTCATTTCTCCTTTCCTCTTTAATCTTAGTACACTTTTGTGTTCCTTGTAATTCGTATTATATAGTACACATTTGTGTTCGTCAAGTATTTTTCATAAATTTTTATACACAAATGTGTCCCAATGTGCTAAACTATATCTATACCCACAAAGCACAAAAAGGAGAAACACTATGACTGTCGGAGAAAAAATCAAATATTATCGGAATATACGTGGAATATCACAAGAAATGTTGGGAAATCTTTCCGGCATAAATCCGGCTACTATCAAAAAGTATGAGTATGGTATTCGCAATCCAAAGCCGGATCAATTACTGAAAATCACAAACGCTCTTGGCATCAGCATTAATCTATTCATGGATTTTGATATAGAAACTGTATCTGATGTACTTTCTTTACTGTTTAAATTAGATGAGCAAGTAGATATGAAATTTGAAGCAGAAAGAGATGAAAATGGAGAGTTTATCCCTTCTACTGTGAAATTTTCTTTTCAGAACGCTGCTATCAACAATAAACTTTGCACCTATCTTAAAGCAAAGCAAATAAAAGAAAATCTGGAAAACTCCAAGAATAAATTGAGTGCCGAAGATAATTATGCAGAAACTATCACTGAGATTGAGCAGAACATGGAAGATATAAAAAATCATCTAGTAGATGATAATATGGTTGTCAAAAAAGGAACCAACAGAATTACTGTAAAAGTATTTCCACAATAGATATAACCTCTCATTCTACTATGTAAAAGACCTTTGACTATTGAATTTACTCTATGTAAAAGCATTTTGATAGAATCATTTACTAACATTTAATACGATATGTCTAGGTCGAGAGAAAAAACACGTAAAAAGGAGGACGCGCATTGGAACTGTATAAACAGATAAAAAGATATCGAACAGATATGAATTTATCTCAGGAAGAACTTGCAGAAAAAATATATGTCACAAGACAAACTATTTCTAATTGGGAAAATGATAAAAGTTATCCAGATATTCATAGCCTGCTACTGTTAAGTTCAACATTTCACATCTCTCTTGATCAACTAATCAAAGGAGATATTACTACTATGAAAGAAGAAATTAGCAACGAAGCTATACAGAAATTTAATCGTGATGGAGCTATTTTTACAGTACTTTTAATATTAACTGTCATTGCAGCTGTGCCATTGGCAGTATTTTTAGGATATTGTGGATATATCGTTTGGGGAATTCTTTTCTTAATTATGATATATTACGCTTTAAGAGTAGAAAAGTTCAAAAAAGAAAATGATATTATGACGTACAAAGAAATTGTGGCATTCACCGAAGGAAAGCAATTAGATGAAATTGAAAAAGCACAAGAAAAAGGAAAACGTCCTTATCAGCAACTGCTTTCAGCTTTACTAAGTGCCACAATCGGATTTATTATATCTATGTTTTTTGTTTGGTTGCTCAAATCCTATATTTTTTAATCCGTCGACGTTTTTACCTATCAAAATTTCTTAAATAGAGCCAAAATAGAGCCAACAGACATAACAAAACCTCGGAAACCCTTGTAAAATGGGCATCCGAGGTTTTTTTGTCCTTGTGTAATCCTTTTTATCCCCGATGATGCAAAAATCGTTATCCTCTGAATCAATTTCCGACCAATCATCATCAAAATTGGGACTATAAATAAAATTCTTGTTTTATTGCAGAAAATGGCGTATTTATAAGGTTTTTCGCTATGTTGGAATAAAAAAACCTTGAGATACAAGCTGGTTTTGCTCAATCTCAAGGTTTAATTTCTTTTGTTGGTCGCTAATCATTTTTACCTTTTCCAAGATAATAATGTTTGCCCTATAACATAGCATTAAACCTTGAATCTAGTATACCATTTTTCTCCATAATCTCAAGTACCTTTTTCTTTTGCAATTACTGTATTTCAAGTCTAATTTTAAATGTTACAGTCCCTTGATAATGTCCTGCCGCCACCCCGCTAAATGAACTATACATTTTTGTTTGAGATTCAGTCTGTCCACTCAAAAATGTTGCAACAACTTTACCACCATCAGCTCCATATAAACGTGCTGTTCCCATTTCACCTTTTTCATTATACATTGAAATGGATTCATCAAGTACATAAACACATATTCTCTCCGATTCTGTGATATTCATTAAGCTAGCCGTAAATTTATATCCGTTATTATCGTTCAAATTGATTGTTTCTGGAATATTAACACAGAATGTGCTTGGATTATCATATTCAACATATATTTCCGCATTCTGTCCGTCTTGTGATATCTCCATATCTGCATACACTGGTTGAACAGAACCAATTAATAAAGTAACAGCCGTTAATACTCCCATTAACTTCTTTTTCATTCGTCCACCACCTTCAAATTAAACTCTATTCTCGCATTGTTTAATGCTGCCCCCTCATTCTTGAAGCATTCAACAAGTAACGCCCCGTCATATTCGCCAGTTTTCATGACATCATCAAGCGTAATATCATAGTAGCCTTTGCCCGGATTAACATAGCCCGATTGCCAATATTGTTTATCTTCTATATATAAAGTCATGCGAAAAAGGCACGTATTTTCTTTGGGATTGTAAAAATTAACTTTCTGATCCTTTTGATTTGCTATAAAAACAAGTGAACTTATGCCTGGTACTTTGATTGTTTTATCATTCGCTTTTGTCCCAGATGGTAACTTTTGATTTCCCTCCCACTCTTGTGCATTCTCATCTGTTGATAGAAAAATCTTTTTGCTTGAGTGTCCCAAAAGAAAATATATGGTAAATCCCAAAAACAAAAGTAGCATTATAACAAGAATTACATTTTTCCTTTTCATTTCATCGTCTCCCGAACATTACTCTACCATCTTTATAACTTCGCAAAAATGCAAAGTGGGTGTGTTCTAGGTTTTTTTCCATCTTTGAATTGTAGAGTTATCTGCTGCACAAAAATTACAAACACCAGATTTTACCGAATCAATTACATTTTTACTATAATGCTTATTTTTTTCAATACAATCCGGAAGTTCTGTATGTAATTTTCCACATTGACAGCATACGAATCGCCGTAATAAAAAATTATATGATACACCATCTTCATCTTTAACAATTCGCTTTTTACTATCACGAACTTTTAGAATACCATTGCAATCAGGACAAATATTTTCCTCATTTGTTTTAATCGCCAAATACTTTTTTTTAATATAATTTCATAGTTTTTTCTGATTATCATATTTCCATCTCAAACAAAAAGAGCCTGACTCATCAGACTCATTTTAATAATTATTCTTTTTTCTGAAAGCATCAATTATAACCTGAACCGCTTTAATATCATCTTCTGTCAATCCACTTACATCTAATACCGCTTCTGGAACTTTTTCTATTCCAAGTAAATAATCCGTTGTGACTCCAAAGATTTCAGAGAATTTTATCAATACATCTGGTGATGGTTTCTTATCCTTATGCTCATAATAGCTGATTACAGATTTTGTAACATTAACTTTATCTGCCAACTGTAATTGTGTCATCCCTGATTTTATTCGCAACTCTCTTAATGTATCACCAAATGACATCTCATCACATTCTCCCTTCAGTCAAATTATTTGATACCATATATTGATTCTACAATACTTCCATTGTATAATTAGTATTAAACTGTTTGATTTTAGTATCATTTATTCAAACTTGAAAGCAGGTATATTATGGGATTGTTAGGATGGGGATTATTCGGCACATTATTCGGAATAGCCGATGAAATAAATACACGAAAAGATATAAAAGACGAACGTGCAGAATCAGCCAAACGCTGCGCTGACTTTAAACGCCGTATGGATCAATGGGAAGAATTACGAACAAAAAACTATCGGGCACTACCTGATAAAAATGACATCATTTCACATATTTTTTGTATCGAAGTAACTCAAATTTCAGCAGAACAATTTCTTATAAGATGGAACTGTGATATTGACTTCAATTCTATCGCTACGGAATTTGTAATCTATAAAAATTATAAAAATCAACCACCACAAAAAATTGCAACACTTCCCTTTATTAGGTTCAATAGAATTTATGAATATACAGACACCATTTTTCCTTCAGAGCCACCCTGTGTTTCATATTCTGTCTATCTCTACGGCACGTATGAAGGAACGTTAATTAAATCACATTCATCTACGGGTGGTAGATTAGTTCCAAAACTGAAAAAAATTGATTTACATGTAGAATCCAGGAATAATGAATCAGCCAAACTTTTCTGGAATCACCAACCGAATGTATCTAACTACAAGGTGTATCGTTCCAGAGTAGACCAAAACGAAGAAGATTTTATACCTGTCGTAATTCTTGAAGGTGATGCAAGACGTTACACGGATCATGATGTCAATATTGGAAAAACCTACATTTATTTTATTCAAGCCATCCGTACACAAAATGGAGTTTTACTTGATGAAATCGTTTCCAACAAGCAAAATGTAACAATTGAAAAATTGGAAGATCCACAGGAAAAAGCTAAAGTTGGAAATCCCTCATCTTCAAAACAGAAAAATCATGATTTTGACAATATGGATGGGCATGAATTTGAAAGTTTTTGTGCCACTTTATTAAAACAAAATGGATTCAAAAGCGTATCTGTTACGAAAGGAAGTGGCGATCAGGGTATAGATATTCTTGCAACTAAGGATAGCATCAAATACGGAATTCAGTGTAAATGTTATTCTTCCGAGGTAGGAAACAAGGCAGTCCAAGAGGCATTCAGTGGTAAGACTTTTTATAATCAGCATGTTGGTGTCGTGTTGACTAACAATTACTTTACACCTTCTGCAAAAGAGCTTGCAGAGAAAAATGGCATTATTTTATGGGATAGAAAAAAACTTTTAAAAATGATAGAATTTTCTTCTCATAATTCTTGATGTTCTATGAAAAGCGAGGGCACTAAATGAAAAAAACTTTATTCTATATAATAATGGCTACAATTTCTCTCGGATTATTTGGCTGCAACAATACAACCACTGCAGAAACTCATTATAAAGATGCAACGGAATCAAAAGCAGATTCTGGTGTGGCTGAAAATTCAACCGAAGCACTGTCTTCTGAAAAAGAACAGCCAACAGAAAAAGATTACAGTATCCCAGAAGAATTTGTTGATTACAAAAAATTTATTGGAGAAGATATCTCCGTTTTAAATATAGATACCTCTTCCTGGAACACAGATGATTATACTCACAATCTATGGCGTGGTTCATTTTATGGGCATTATGGAATGATTACAGTTCGTTTGGGATGGGATAACAAAACAATCATTGAATTTTTCTTACAATTGGACGATACAGACAAACTATCTGAGTCCGATAGAGAAAATTTGAATGATACGCTTCAAGATACTTTTGGTTCTACGGTTGAAGAAAATAATATCTCATATTCTTACTCTGGAAAAGGTGAATACGAATTTCAGTTTCCAAAACTTTTAGCTCAAACAAGCGTATGTACTATCAGTTGGAATACAGATAATATGATTGCATACATGAACTCAAAACCAAAGGCAGAAGAAAAACAGCAAGAAACCACACCTATTATTGAGAAGAAAGCTCCTGCAATTGGCATGACCGCCGATGAAGTCCGACAGTCCACCTGGGGCGAACCTTCATCAATAAATAAAACCACAACAAAATATTCTGTAAGAGAGCAATGGGTGTATAAATCTCCCTCCAAAAACAGATACATATATATCGAGGACGGACTTGTTACTGCAATTCAGGAATAAAATTGTTCGAGTTTGAAAATTGATGTGGTAGACTGAGATAGACCTCGAAGGCTATATATTTATATACACATTCGCAAACAAATGTAAGCATACCCCCTACCCATATGTTTTACAAGCGCATTTTTAACAACAAAATATTTCACCGCAAAAAAGCATGGGCAAAAAATCCCATGCTTTTACGCTATCAATCCTATTTCAAAAAATTATGTTTTCCTAAAGCCGTTTCAATATCTTTTGTTGACACACCAATATATCGTTGAGTAACCGCCGGTGAGCTGTGTTGCAGTAACTGCTGCACAAGAACAATATTATAATCATTATTCTGATATACTTGTGTTGCAAAAAACTTTCTGAAACTGTGTGTACTGATATTATCCAGATCAAGCCAATCTGTTACAATTTTTAACTGCTTTTGCACTGCTCTTTCTGTAATCGGGAAAATAACTTCATTATCCTTGATACCATTTTCAAGACAATAAATTTTTATGTACTGATATATTTCAAATGGAACTGTAAAATTTCTGTTTTTCTTTGTCTTCTGCTCAACTATGTCTAATCTGTATCTTCCACTCTCTTTTACGATATCTCGTAATCTTAAATTTAAAATATCTGATATCCTTATTCCTAAATTAGCTTCGATAACTAGTGCTGTTGCTATTCTGTTGTTTGGTCTGCATCCGGCGAAACCTTCTCGCATTGCGTCAATGATCTGGTTATATTCTTCTACCGTTAAAGCTCTTGTCTTTTTATTTGCCATGTCCGCACCTCTTTCTTGTTCTTCTGGCTGGCAAGTGTTCGTATTTATACATGTGCAAAGTTCGTATATTTTTCTCCAAAAAGAACGACCGCTGAAAATACAAGATTTTACTGTTCGTAAAATATGAATTATACGAACTATTACCAGCCGACAAAGGGGCTTGTTATCGCCCCTGTCAATTATACAATCTGCAGTTTTAATTGCGGATTATCCGTTACTGTTTCGCTGCCGAACAAGTCACGAATCTGATCCATTGTAAAGGTTTTATTGTTATTCTTCTTATAATCTGCTGTATGAAAATACCATGCAGTCTTTGATTTACTGAATCTGAATTTTAATTCTTTCAAGCTCTGTCTGTGTGGGTATGTGTTTCCAGTAACCCAAATCCAGTTGCCAATGATTTCTATTTTAATTCCTGGAAGGTTAATCAATGCATTGATTATGTCTTTAAATTCATCCGGCGTTTCTGTCGTTTCTTCTTTTGAGGTGTATGTTTCCCCTTTTACATTTTCATGTATGTTTTTAAGACTTGCAAAAAGGATATCATATTCTGCATTGATTTCTTTCATATCCTTTTCGCTTCCACCTACAATATCTGGGTGATGTTTACAAGCTAGCTTTTTGTACTGCTTTTTTAACTCTTCTAAAGACTTTGGATTACTGAACCATTTCATTTGTTGTACCTCTCTTTCTTTATCTTGATATAATTATATATGAGTACCCTCATTTTGTCTATTGACACATTTCACAAATATGTACCCTCATTTTTGTGTATTTATGTGTACCCTCATGTATTGACTTATGAGTACCCTCATGTTATACTGTAATCAGTTCAAAGGAACAGAGCAACAGCGAAGGTCGAAGGGAGTACCGAAAGAGAAAGCAAGAAGACAACATAACACCGGGAAACAGGATAAGAGAGATTGAGATGCACTAAGTAGAACGCTAGATGTTTAAAGCCTGCCGGGGCTACTGCTAACTTAAAGAATTAGGAGGCTAAGAGCATGAAAGAAGCAGAAAAAATTTTAAACAATAAAGGTTATTTCATTACAAATCAGTTCGATGGTTTTTATGGAACAGTAACAAATGAATATGAACTTTATAAAGGTGATAAATGTGTACTTGATCATTTATCAGAATCCCAGGTCATTGCATTAGCTTCCATATTATAAAGAAAGAGAGGACAAACATATGTGCAGAACAATAAACGAACTTGAAAAGGTTGTAGCTGATTACAGAAGTCTGAAAGCATTAAAAGAAGATCTCGAAGAACAGCTCAAAGATATTGAGCGTGAGATTATCGGTTACATGGATTTCAATGAAAAACTTGCAGAAACCGGCAAAGACTTCACTATTAAGTTATCCACTTGTGAACGGCGAACAGTCGATACAAAGCGACTTGAAGCAGATCTCGGATCGCTGGCAGAGTATCAGAGAATCAGCCAGTACAGAAGATTGTACGTTAAATAAACATTATCCCTTGCGGTAGGTGGTCAGACCGCAGAAAGGAATTATAAAAATATGGCTAAGAAAATAACAAAAGCTATGAGGGAAGATTTTAAAAAGTGTGAAGAACTTGCCGACAAAATCATGAAAGAATTTGACATTGAAATTCCGTTCTTGACATGGGCTTTCATGACTTACGAAGAACTGTTAGAGCTTGAAGAAGAACTCAAAAACAAATAAACAATTGCTGACCTACCGGCACACGGAGAGAAGGAGAACAAACATGCAATTTTTATACTATCACAAAAATACAACATATGGATCATTTCATATCACAAATACTAATATTCGTGATATCCTCGCAGAAATACAGCCAGATGATATTATTGATGGTTTGGACTGTGTAGGTATTAGAGTAAATCGTTATTTTGAAAATATCTCTGATAATGATTATGTTCTTTGGATATGTGATCCACGTACCGAAGTAAAAGAAATTTTTATGAAAATGTACGACAAGAACAATAAAGAAGATGTTGTTGAAGAATTTAAAATTTCTGCCGATGAAATTCAGGCAATTATTGATTATTTTTCCTAGTGGTTGCAGCCACTATAAACAGGACTTTAAGCTGCAAGCGTTCCCACTGGTAACGGTGGACAGTATACCCAATTCCAGGAAACCTATTAAATAAAATGGAACGTATTGCAACATCAATTGATGATGCAGCCGACAAAGCATATCAGGAGTACACTACACCGAAAAATACGTGTACAAAGAACCGAAAAATCATCAGTGAATTTGACGCTATTACTCTAGCAAAGAAGCTGTTTTCCAACGAAGCACATGCCCCATATAAATATTCAATAAAAGTTGACCACATTGGAAAATTTCTTCAATTGAGCTTTGCAACCCCTATTTTGTCACGAAGATACAACGATATTATTAATGAAATTAAAGAAAAATCCGGCTGGAGAGTAAAAATAAATGAGCGTTGTAATACTGCTTTATTACAAACAGAATTTCTAGCACTTTTCCTACGAAATGGCATTGACTTTGTAAAACCGGCATCATTTTCAACTAACACTATCGTAGCAACCATTTACATAAAAGAGCATCTTCCAGTCTGCGAAACTTTAAAACAGGAAATTTTTAATACATACGGTACAATGGTAAATTATGCAATTTGCTAATTTTTACTTTACAACTATACAATCACTAAAAGAGGTATAAGAACTATGAATAATGAAAAAGAAACTAAACGTACAACCCGTAAGACAATCTTTATTATCGCAATGGATTCAATTGTTGTCATACTGAAAATTTTAAGTCTTTGCATAAATTCCTGTAAACTGTACGAGGTAAAACATTATGATGAACATTGAAGCATTACGCTGTAAGGCAAGAAAACAAGGATTATTTATCAAGAAAAGCCCGGATCACGTTACTGGCGGTTACATGATTGAAAACGAAAGCAATATCATTAAAGCCGGTGAACACCAGGGATTGTCCCTCAAGGAAGTCGAAAAATATCTTGAAGAATAATGTTTAAGGGTGGCGTACTGCTGCCCTTTACTTTCCTTTAAACAAACCATAATAAATGTCTGCACGCATATTGATTTATGTGTACCCTCACGATATAATAATTATAGATTATTAAAAAGGAGATTTTTACATGGTGAAATTAAATAAAGATGCTGTCGCAGATTATGCTAAGAAAATGAAAGATATTAAGTTGAGAGTACCATATACACCCGGAAAATTCGATGAAAATGGTAATCCTGTTTCGGATCACTATGAAAAGATAAAGGCTGCCGCAGAACGTCACGGCATGAAAAGTATAAACGAATATATCTTATATCTTATTAGCCAAGACATCGGCGAAGAACTCTCTGTAGGAGTAAAAAGTTTTAAGAAAAAGGATAATAAGAATGAAGAATAGCATAAATGATTTACTAATCCATTTTTATGAAATCGTACCGCAATCATTGCACGCAATAAAGAGTTAGCACAAGAAATAATCCGCTTAAAATGGCAGTTAAACGCCACACAGACAGAGTTATCACGCATTAAAGAGTAAGCCAGATTGGTTTGCTCTTTTTTATTTTAGACATGGATAACAATAACTACTAGCACACATTTAAGCCAACCAAATAAAAAATATAAAGGAGTGCCACAAATGACCGGCTTAATCATCCTTTTTCGATGATATGACTGGCGAAAAATGGAACGAATTTCTGGAATCGGTAAAATCAAGAGGCGTAATTGAACCTATTGTAATTACACCGGACAAAGTTATTGTATCAGGACATCAGAGAGTTAGAGCTTGTAAAGAGTTAGGAATTGATGAAATAACCTGTGATGTTCATTTATACAATAATGAAGATGAAATTTTGCAAGATCTATTGGAAACCAATATTAGACAGCGTGGTGACGTTGGTGGATCAGCAAAGAAAGTTGGAAAAAGGATTAAAGAATTAGAAAGGATTTATGGAATCAAACAAGGCGGTTCTGGTTTTTATGGAAATTCACATGTTTCCAATGTAGAGTCTACGAATAATTCGGAAACTCTAAAAACACAGGAACAACTTGCTACTCAGATGGGAATATCTGTAGACACCTTAAGAAATTATAAAATGCTTGCAGATATGATACCTGAACTTTCTGATTTGGTCGATACTGGCATTGTCACAAAAACCACAGCTCTTGCAATCATGAAAGAGTTATCAGAAGAAGAACAGCTTGAATTGATTGACTCTCTTGATACTACAAAGAAAATTACTGGTCGGCAAATTCAGGACTATATAAGCAAAAACAAAGAACTGGAAGAACAGAAAGAGAAAAATAATTCAATAATTTCTGCACTCAATAATCAAGTGGACGAACTGGATAACCAGGTGTCAAGTCTTACAAGAGAACTGGAAGAACGCCCAATATAATAAGGCAGTGGAGCAACCACCGCCTATACTTATGTGAGTTCGAGAGACTACCGAGCTATATTATTCAATTAGCCACATCTTCTGAAATACGCTCTCTTAGCACTTTTCAGCCCCAGGCATTAAATAGCCAAAACTAAAAAGTGTTCGAGCAAAAAATCAGCACTTTAAAGTTACATTTTTCTGCTATTTTCACCCATTTTTTTACGGAAATCACTTTGTATCGCTCTGTCTTATGATTCGGATATCAATTACGACATCTTGACCATTTTCACTATCAACAGATTTTGAATAGTATTGATATTTCCCCCATATTTTATTAGGAATTTTGTATTTTTCATTTGCGAATGCTTCCAGAAATTCATATGGTGAAATTCCATAATATTCTGCTGCCATTACAAAATCCATCTTAACCCAGTTTCCATTTTTCTTTACCGCTATTTCTTGAATCGAATCAATTGCTTTATGCAACTTTCTTGGTACATACATGAGATTGGATGCATAATTGATTCCTGCAATATCACGCAATCTATTGACCGCAAAAATATGATGGACTTCTAATCGTTCCCCAGGCTTTACCCATTTAGGGATATCACAAAATGCTTCCGCAACCAACACATGAACATAGTATCTATGTTTTACTCTTTTCCCTCTAATCGTTTGCGGTAACGTGAGCCTTTGATATCCTTTCTGAAATACAGTTTTTAAAATCCGTGGCTTCCCTTTCCTCTTTGATAGAACTCTTGCATAATTTGAGATCCAAATTGCAGATTCTCCCTTGACTGGTCGAAATTCTTCATCTGGAAATAATAAACCACCAATGGCTTCAATGTCACGTTTATTAAGCCAATAAATTCTTGACTTTGATACTTTTCTTTTTTCTTCCATTCACAATTTTTATACTGTGAACTTTTTCTTGAACTTTTTGAGTATATCTCCTTTTTCTTTTTTGTTGTATATGATATATAACAACCAAACAAAAAAAAGAATGAATATATATGTTGTGGCAGTTTTAAAGCATCTATATAATGTAGGTAATTCCAATTTTCCCACCATATATAGTTTTATCTTTTTTCTTTTGGTCGGTATAATGCTACTAAATGTAATGAAGTAGCAGACAGCATTCATGCTGTCCTTCATAGTCTTATCTTCGATAAGCCTATATATTTACATACAATTATTTTTGACCCCCTTTTTTGAGCATTTAATGTATATAACCATTATTTTCCCAAAAAGGGGGGTCAGATTATATCCTCTCAACTTTCCATGCATTCTTATATTTTTTCTTTACCTGTGTACCATCCGCATTCTTGAATCTTCGTGTTGTTTCAAAAACTCTGATACGATATTCAAGATTATATTCACTTTCAAAGAGTGCATTTAAAGCCTTTGCGGATTTTACCGGCTTGCTTTTCCTCTTGATCTTCAGATTATTCACAAATTGCATTCTATCTGAATGCTCCAGCATGACTACGCCTACCATTGAATCAAGATACATGCGTAAATCATTATTCTTTTCGCCAAAATCGTATAATTCATAACCTGTTAATCCCAGTTTTGCGGTTACATATTCAGCGAATCCATGCGGTTTTATTGCCTTAATTGCCGCAAATTCTTCAATACGGCTTTTCGTCTCAAACAACATAAGCTGATTTATTGCTTTCTGAATGCTTCCGTCAGAGTCAATATAATCATAAATAATATTGCTTTTATCGATTTTTCTCGGAAACGCTTCTAATACTTCCGCATATGTATGATTCGTAAAATAATTTGCCATTCGGATATTGCGATTCATGTTATTTACCCTGGCAGTTAATGAATGTGTGCTAAATTCTTTAATGTATACGGCTATTGTATCATTAGGATTTTTACTCCTTTTTCGACCAATACATTGAATAATGCTGTCAATATCGTCAATGCCGTCTATCACAATATTGTGAATATCGGTATCAAGGATATTGAAGCCAACCTCCAATGCAGATGTCGTAATCAGTATGAGCTTGTCAAATCTTTCATTTTTAATGAGATCTGACATTTCAGAATCACATCTGTGCCTTTTATACTGGTTGTTGTATCGGCTACAATTAAATATTGCGTAATCCTTATACTTCTTATATAGCCTGTATGCTTTCCGCACATCGTTAATGAAGAATATTGCTTTGTTCCGGCTATTAACTGCATACTGCATCAATTCATTTACCGCCGAATCATCTTTGTAAAAGTACAGGGTGCTAATATGATTTTCCCCTTCAACTTTATATTCCTTTAATTCAATTTGCTGTTCTTCTGTAAGATACCTTCTAATCTTGTCAGATGTTGCCGTTATAAAAACTCTTGTGATATTTTGAATCTGTAAGATTGCATTAAAACTAATGTCTGTGCAGAAATTGAATTTTGAGTCACTTAAAAAATAATGGCATTCATCCACAACGATATAATCATAATTGCTTAAATCGGTTTCAACCTTCTTCAATTCCCGTTTTTCAATTTCCTGATAAGATTTGATCGTAATTACATCGGTTTTCCTATCTCTCTGTATCTCGTCCCGGAACTGCAGAACTGTGTCAAGTCGTGGTAGCAGATAAAGAATCTTCTTATTATTTGCCACAGCATAATCATATAATTTATTCTTTATGAAATAAGATTTTCCAGCACCAGTTGGTGCGGTTATAAGAATGTTTTGGTTTTCCCATGTTGTAATTTCTTCCTCTGAAATTATTTCAGAAATATATTTTGATCCTTTCATTTGCTCCCGTCCTCCTATTTATTTTTGCGCTCTTGATATTCTTTGACAGCTTCACGGATTTCCGGCGAATCTTTAAAGAAAAATACATTTCTTCCGTTTCCTTTTCTGTCTGGTCGCATTTCTACAAGGACGAAGCCTTTTAATACCAATGTAGCCATTAACTTTTGGCTATAAATCGTATAACAAGTATTTTTTTCATTCTGTTTCATTCGTCTGTACCTCATTTTTCTAATTTTGTGCAATGAAAAAGCACTCAAAAATCAGAAGTGCAACTGTACACTTCCCAAAATTGAATGCTGTATGTGCCTTTCATCTCAAGGCACGCAAAATTTACTTTTCTTTTCCTGTTATTTGAAAATACTAATTTCATGTTCAATATCCGGTGCGTATTGTGCATTTACATTATCAACCATTTTTCTATATCCAGTGATTTTGCTATTTATATATGAAATCGGAACAATTGTATCCAAATTGTTTTTTACATAAAATTCTTCCATTGTATCTAAACATAAACACGCCAATTGTCCGTTTGGGTAACACGCACCGCAATCTATACCAATTTTATCTTTAAATTCTTCGTCATACCAAATTGTATATGGATATTTCAATGTATGTTCTTTAATTGCTCGGATATTATTTGTCGTGGTATGACCAAACACAACCGTCATTGGTTCTGAACTTATGACCTTGTTCATGAAAAATTCTTCTCTAATGTTGAATTTATGCTTCGGATCTGTCTGTTCTTTCACTTCACTGTAACCTGCATGAACTAAAAGATACTTTTTCCCATTAACCTCAACCTTAATACCTGTTGGCATAGAAGTAAGATACTCCTTTAGTTGAATCATATCTTTTCTAGTCATTTTATTTAAAGAATCTGATATGTAACCGTTAATTGCCACTCCATTGAAATACCTAAACAAATTGATTTCGCTTGACAATAATTGACTTTGTTTTTTTAAGTATCTGAGTTTCGGAACGGTTTGAAGTAATGCCATAATATTGTTATCATTTACATAAGCAAAACTATTCTTTAATATCCGTGTTTCTTTAATCAGGCTTTCTATTTCTGCTTTAGGCGTATACATATCAAGTATATTTAGCAATATTTTTTCATGATTGCCCATTATAGGAATACACATCCCTTTACTTTGCAGTTTATGAATTTTTGAAAGCAAAGATAAATCACCGCCACGATCCACCATATCGCCCAATACAAACAATTTATCATTATCATTAAAGTTGATTTTCTCCAACATTTTTTCAAACAAATCTAAGCGACCGTGTATATCACTCATAACATAAATCATTTATTTTATCTCCCTTTTCATCTGTTAAACTTATTATTCCTTTTGTTCTATGAACAAAGATAACTCTTGCATCTCGAATGTCTACATTTCCGGCAATTAAATATTCTCCGTTAGTTGGCACATAATATAATCTATCTAAATACTTTTTGGCATCTATCTCAAAAATTGCTCCCCCACTATTCAGCTTCCAATTTATGCCGTCAGCTAATGTTGCTGGTTTATTTAGATATTTTGAAACGCCCATTGAATTTGCCCCTCCACGATCAACAGCATAGTTGAGAACATACGACAAATCATTTGCAAAGAAACAATATCCTGTTTGCAAATCACAATATTTTTGAGTATATTCTTTACCAAGTGGAGATTTATACTCTTCTCTTATCTCGGTATAGTCTGTTGCCACAATATAACCTTCTTCAATAATTTTTTGATAGGCTTCAATCGAAGTCCCATGATATAACTTTAATTTTCCATCTAATTTTGCTATTTTAATTGGTTTTAATAAGTTATGCATGTTATCGGCTGCTTCTTTTCCTACCACTGCCAAAGATGGCACATTATAAATTTGATCTGTTAGCATATCAATTGCCATTACCAGATGCGGATAGTCTGTAATGAATTTGTGGATTATTTCTTCTATTTCTTTTATCAGCTCATTACTCACCACGTTCTTCAAACAATAGATATACAAGTACAGTGGAAAAACTTTATGAAAATAATGCTCATTTGCTATAGCAGGTCGATGATACAATCTAAGTATCGTCTCATTAGTAATTTTTTCTATTTCTGGAGCATATTTTTTTAATCTGTCTGGAATATCTCCAAAGTATTTTCCATCTTCCAATTCAAACGCTGCTACTTTCATTTCATCTATTGCCATTTGTTTTTGAAATTCGTCCATAATCTCATTTTCTGAAATATATTTTTCAAAATATTCCATAATTATTGGTACAATTTTTTTTAATTTATCCATCTTCTTCCTTCCTTACAATAAAAAAACAACTAATTGAATATCCACAAATAAACCCTCTATGGGCTTACCTCCGTGAATAATTTCAATTAGTTGTTGTGTTTGTTTATATTATTTTTGTGTTATAGTTATTATAGCAGTTTTTTAAAATTTGTCAATGATTTTTGACCATTTTGTATAAAATATTCATTTAATTTTTAGCTATTTTGCACACAACTTATAATTTTATTACCTTCTATAGTCTTTCTTTCTCAACTCTTCCCACTGGTTCATGCGATTTTTTAAATCGGCGCATCGCTTCGCTGATTCTACTTGCTCATTTTTAATATCTTTTCTGATTCTGATTTCATCAGAAACTCCGAAAATCAGGGTAAACAATAAACCAAACATTTTTATTTCTCCCAACTTCTTTCAAATGCAATTCATTTTTCTTCAATAACGTATGTTATTCTTCATAGTTATACAATACACTTTATTATTATATTTGTCAATCCATAATACACTTAGTAGTTATATTTATATTGTTATAGTGTTTTTATAATTGACATTTCACATATTGTATAATATAATGATGCTGAAGGGAGATGAAATTTCTTGAAAAAAAATTTGAACACGGAAAATAAAACAAGGCAAAAAATCAAATCATTTCTGGCTATGAATGGATATACGCTAAAAGAAGTTGTAGAAAAAATGAATGCAAGCCACCCAGATGCGCCGACTACAGCTCAAAATATTACAAACAAACTCGCACGGGAAACAATAAAATTTTCGGAAGTAGTCGAAATTGCAGAACTTTTAGGGTATTCTGTAGAATTCATTCCTCACAATCGAAAGGTGTACTTTCCTACCAGTGAAGAAAGATGCAATAAACTAGAACAAATTGCAACAAAATCTGAAAAAGGCATCATAAAAATACCTAGTCCCCATTTTGGGGAAACAATTATCTGCGGTGCTGACGCACAAGCTGCTGCCGATTGGCTTAACAAAGTGCTGGTAGATGCGACAAAAGCACAAGAAATACTTGCACATCGGGACGCTATGCAACATTTCAATGTAGAAATATCTGTATCGAATTCACATGTTGCTGGAAAAGAAAATATTTCCCACTCTTTACTATAAAAAATTAGGCTATGGAATCCAAACCTGCTCCATAGCCATTTTGGACGGCTCCCATTTTTTCAAATTAGCGTTTCTATTTTTTCTATTGTATCTGGATCTGCATAATCTAGCAGATACGGAACGCATTTTATCAAGTCCTGTTTCCGCATATTGGTTAGATTCCTAATCTGCTTCCAGTTCAATCTATTTCCTTCTGCGATAATATAATTGACCGCCCACACAACTTCTCTAGCCCAGTATTCTTCCCGTGATTCTTGATATTTCTCTATTTCTGCCCTACACTTCGGGAGATATGTTGCAATCCTTTTACTTGGTAAATGCAGCAGCTTTTCTATTGCGAATACCGTCACTTTCTTTGGTCTGTTCTTTCCATTTCCCTGTAGCTTTCTAATAGCATCCCTGACAAGCGGAAATGTATCTTTATCTATCTGCTGCCAGTCATAAGCCTTTGTACCACATTTCAATGCTTTGTGCGGTGTTTTATGATATTTCTTATACCGTTGTTCTCCGATTGCCTTTACCGTATCATATGAAGCCCCTAACCACCTTGCAATCTCTGGATATTTCATACCTTGTTCATGTAACAGATATATTTGTTCATCAAACCGCTGTTCCTGAGTCTGTTCAGGTAATTTCATGTTTACCAAATCTGCTACTGATACATTTAAGAACATAGCAAGCATACATACCTCATACGGATTTATTCTATCATCTGTCAACACCTTCTGAATTTGCCACAGCTCAGAGAAGTTGTTATCAGGTAGTTTTTTATAATATTCCCGAAAGTCTGCATGGAGCAGTGACATATTTCTTTGTTCCCCTCTGACTGACCTGTAAATAGTATTTTCCATTTTGGAATGAAGAAATTTCCCTACTGTAATATCACAGTTCAAATCCAGTTCTGCTTGAAAAACCTTTGTTACATAATCGCCAAGTTGATATTCTATATCATGCTGACACAATAAAAGATTTTCACATTTTTCAGGAATAATTGTTTCTGCTGCTATCAGTGTCGGGCTTGCTTTACCGCTTATTTTCACCTCACTCTCCAACAAATAACAACCATGTTGTGAACAAATCTTAACCCCTTGTAACTGGTGTATTCTGTGCCAATATGCTTCTCCATATTGTTTATGGTCATTCTCTGCACATACAGGACAATACCTCAAATACCTGTCTGTATTACCTTTTCTTTTCGGCATCGGCAGCAGATTATGATAATTTCCTTTAGTCTGTATCATTGCTGTATATGCCTGATTTTTACGCTCCTTTGGTAAGAATCTCCCATAATACGGAAACATGGTATGATTTTCTATTATCTCTGACATCGGCATTTTTTCAGTAATAGCCTGTAACATTGAAGCAGTATATTGATTCACAAATTCTATATCTGGTCTGACAGTTTTACTCTGAAATAATTCTTCTGCTACAAAAGCATATCTGACATATCCTGTCTGTATGTAATATCTTGCTAACCAACTATATAGCAGCTCATCGGGATAAATCTCTGGAAAATACATTGTCATATTGCCACCTCCACGACCTTATATACCGTTTTCAGAAGTGACACAACATCTAAATTCTCTGTTTTTGCCTTCTCTGCAATCGCAGCAATAGAGTAATTTTCTTCTTTTTCTCTGTCATCTGTTTGGTTTATGTTTAAATCGGCAATGAGTTTTTTCTTTCTGGTTGTCGGTTTGTTTTGGATCACTGACGGTTGTATATAACCATGAAGCAACGAAAGTCTTTGTTGATATGCCTCATTTAAAGTTTCCAGATTCAGTACCTCTTTTCCCGTGAGAATTGCTATCTCTTGTGCATCATGAATTAGAGATATTACAACAGAAACAATCCCGGAAGAATGTTCATACAACCACTCTATAATAACGGGTGTTATTTCTGTCCGCTGCTTAGTATATTGATATTGAAACAATATCTTACAAAAACCCTCAAAATATTCATCATAATTCATTATTGTATATTTCAACCCTACTGATCTCCTTGCAAGTTGCATAGCCTGTTCAAAAAACACTGCGCTTTCAGGTGTGCCAACCATACAAATGCTAATACCTGAATTATTGATAAGCTGAGTTAATGCACCTATCAGACTCTTTCCATTCTTTGAATTAGCAACATTTTGGATTTCGTCTACAACCAACATCCCGATATGATTTAAAGACACTTGTGCCACTGAACCAATCAGCATATCTGTTGTTGCTCTTGATCTAAGCGCATATTGATAGTAATTACTTCCCAGTATTTCATCAGTTTTCCTAAGTATTTCAAATAACAATCCTTTTACAGAAGAATCAAACGGACACTGCACAACCAGAAAAGGAATAATCGGTGTACATAGATTTTTAGTTTCTATAACATGATTCTCTGTAATCGCCGAAATTGCCCTACTAATTGCTGAAGACTTTCCAATGCCCGAAGTTCCAATAATTGTAAACGAATCAGAACCACCCAAAATCCCATTATACGACTGCTGCTGTATTGCTTTATAATTTTCATATCTTTGTTTAATGGCAATATTTGTACTTTTTTTTTGCAATGATCTCACCAATGCCAGATACATCTTTAAATATATCTCTATCGACATTTCAGACGGTACATAAATTCTCTGAATGGCTGACAGTTCCATCAGTCTTACTGCCTGGTTTTCATTTCTGACATTATCATGATATTCCGGCAATACAGACAGTGCCGATATTAACTCCTGTCCTTGTTTCATTTCAGGTATATGCATTATCAACTCTTGTAAATTATCCATTTATACCGTCCCCATATAATCAATATGTGTGTTCGCCTGTTCCTTCCGGCGATTGTCCCGAATCCCCTTTATACTAATATCTCTCTTGTTGTCACCGACTGCTGCCGTAATATTTTCTATATAGTTGACCAAATCAATTTTACCCTGGTTATTTACACCTTTAGCAGCCATTACAAGCTCTTTTTGTTTTGTCTTAGACGTTTGAATCTCTGTTAGATTTTTCTCTTTATATCTGCTTTCTATAAGCTCAAAACGGATGTAATTTCCTTTATCAACCAGCCAAACAAAAGAAACATCATCAGGATTAAACGCAACAATTACTTCACCACCGTTCAAATATTCTTCCGTATATCCATCACATTTATATCTCATCTGATTTACTTTCAAACCATATCTTGTAAATTTTCCAGTAGTGCGTGGGAGCAATGCCATTATCACTTGTTCTTTCTTAACATGAACTAAATTTGCACCATCCTGATTTTTCCCATATTCCCATATGGCACATGCAAAAGGCTGTATATTTTCAGATAACATATTATCAGTGTATGGATAATTTTCTATGATCCGTTTTGAATTGTAATAAAGGATAGCCTTCAATAATATCTGCTCAAACTGTCGCAAAGTCAGACAAACATCTTTCCTGTAATCGTGTGCGCCCCTTTCTTGAAAATCTGGCTCTATTACACCTTTTCCTTTCAAAAATGGTTTATATGTGTTTTGTATGAGATCAAAAAATTTTTCCACAACACTTTTTAGCTCTGGTCGATATGCCGGAAGATTTACAACAGTAATCCCCAATTCACTAATCTGTTCAAATGTACTTGATTTATATTCTGTTCCCATATCGGTAACGAATATTCCTGGCAAAGAATTAGAACAATCCCATTGATTTTTTTCAAAACTGATACCAAATTTTTTGCACCATTGCTGTTTATCTTCCAGTATATTCAGCATAAGTCCTCTCAGGCTGTAAAGACCGCCCTCCCATGTCAACGAATAACCACAGCACAGACTACTATGCGCATCTACGCAAACTGTCAGTATTGGTCTACCTATCAGACTTCCGGCATCGTCTACAAGGTAAATATCACAAATGGTTGCATCCAACATACCCACTCCGATATTCGGCGCAAATTGCTGTACACCATCGCCTAACAATGGTCTATGATTCTTCTGATAGTCTTTTAATCCATTTCTTGAAATATAATATGTCTGCATTTTTCTGTTTTTTCGATAAAAATAACGAAATTGGTGAATGGTTGGGTATGTCGGCAGCAGAACACCATTTTTATCACAATACTTTTCTTTCAGCATCAATGTATATGCTGTCTGTAAACTGTTTTTTCTGGATGTATAAAAGAATTTATTCAATGCCCATCGAATATTTTTTTCATCTTCTGTCAAAGTTTTCTTGTGAATCTTCCTTTTAGAGCATAGAACACTCATATCGTCAAACGCAAGATACAAACACAAATATCTTCTGACCGTCTGCTTGCTAACCTTCTTTTCATCGGCAATCTTATCAATTATCATGGAACGCAAAGACTCATCCGCTATAAACGGCAAAGCTCCGGCAATCATGGTATAGCGTTCATGTGCAATACGTCTTTCTTGTATGTTCAAGTTTTCAAAATCATCCAGTTCAATCTCCGTTTGCATCTCTAATTTTGATTTTTCACAGGGGTTACACTCTGTCAAAGCATCTGAATTTATCCACTGTGGCATTGTTCTTTTTACGCAATCTATTACTAACACCCTTGCGTCATCAATAGCCAAGATTCTGATTATTGTATTATTCCATTGCAACAATTCATTTTTCTGCATCAATCACAATCCCCCAATCTGATACACCATGTTTTAACCAGTAATCTCTTGAAATATCCAATAATTTTACCGTCATAGGTTTTTGAAGATATTTTCTTTGCACACATTCCATAACCATGTAATCGCCGTTTTTCTTCACACACAAAAAATCTGATGTAAACTCTCCCTCTGGCAGACTTTCAAGCGGAACATTACAGCATATTTCTTCAATATCCTTATCCTCTTGAAGTATATCCGCATATTTTGATTGAATCGCATCATAAAATCTGCATACTTCTTTTGACTTGCTTAATGTTCTTTTTTGACAACGTCCTTTGTAATTCTTTTTTCTCATCTAGCACCTTACCTTTCCCCATTTTCAGCCGAACTTTTCCCAAAAATGTTCCCGAAAACGAATTTTCTCTCCCAAAAACACAGATTTTTCCCAAAAACAAAATTTCTGGGAAATCCAAAATGCCCGGAAACCATTGATTTTACTGCATTTCTTCACATTTTCAATTTTCCCAAAAACAAAATCCCCAAAAATCTCTATGTCCTTGTGTAATCCTTTTTATCCCCGATGATGCAAAAATCGTTATCCTCTGAATCAATTTCCGACCAATCATCATCAAAATTGGGACTATAAATAAAATTCTTGTTTTATTGCAGAAAATGGCGTATTTATAAGGTTTTTCGCTATGTTGGAATAAAAAAACCTTGAGATACAAGCTGGTTTTGCTCAATCTCAAGGTTTAATTTCTTTTGTTGGTCGCTAATCATTTTTACCTTTTCCAAGATAATAATGTTTGCCCTATAACATTTTTGTCCGTTATTCAAACTCGACAATCACTAATCAATTTTGTTTAGAGATTATTTGTTGCCGTGTTCGCTTTTCT